>OJZQ01000294.1_pt1 | contig 6708 bp, 3 predicted proteins | sample 1610471 | NCBI WGS metagenome assembly OJZQ01 (sample SAMN04436655, study PRJEB24849) | human gut metagenome | biome: human gut; feature: NICU; material: stool | host: Homo sapiens | place: USA: Saint Louis, MO | collected 2010-05-13 | reverse complement strand
ACTGCCGCCACAAGATTTTCAACGCCGACTGGATCATCGACGGCGAACAGCAGCCGAAGTCGCTGTTCAAAATGATCAAGAACACCTTCGAGAAGACCCCGGATCACGTCCTCTCCGCCTATAAAGACAATGCGGCGGTGATGGAGGGCTCTGACGTCGGGCGCTTCTTTGCCGATCGCGACGGCGACCGCTACGGCTATCATCAGGAGCCCACCCACATTCTGATGAAAGTAGAAACCCACAACCACCCGACCGCCATCTCGCCGTGGCCGGGCGCGGCCACCGGCTCCGGCGGTGAAATCCGCGACGAAGGTGCCACCGGGCGCGGCGCGAAGCCGAAGGCCGGGCTGGTGGGCTTCTCGGTCTCCAACCTGCGCATTCCCGGCTTTGAGCAGCCGTGGGAAGAGGATTTCGGCAAGCCCGAGCGCATCGTCACCGCGCTGGACATCATGACCGATGGTCCGCTGGGCGGCGCGGCGTTTAACAACGAATTTGGCCGTCCGGCGCTGACCGGCTACTTCCGCACCTATGAAGAGCGGGTCAACAGCCACAACGGCGAAGAGCTGCGCGGCTATCACAAGCCGATCATGCTGGCGGGCGGTATCGGCAACATCCGCGCCGATCACGTGCAGAAGGGCGACATCAGCGTCGGGGCGAAGCTTATCGTCCTCGGCGGCCCGGCGATGAACATCGGCCTCGGCGGCGGGGCAGCCTCCTCCATGGCCTCCGGCCAGTCCGATGCCGACCTCGACTTTGCCTCCGTGCAGCGCGACAATCCGGAAATGGAGCGCCGCTGCCAGGAGGTCATCGACCGCTGCTGGCAGATGGGCGACGCCAACCCGATCCTGTTTATCCACGACGTGGGCGCCGGCGGCCTCTCTAACGCCATGCCGGAGCTGGTAAGCGACGGCGGGCGCGGCGGCAAATTCAACCTGCGCGACATCCTCAGCGATGAGCCAGGCATGAGCCCGCTGGAGATCTGGTGTAACGAATCTCAGGAGCGCTACGTGCTGGCGGTCGCACCTGACCAGCTGCCGCTGTTCGACGAACTCTGCCGCCGCGAGCGCGCGCCTTACGCCGTCATTGGCGAGGCGACGCAGGAGCAGCACCTCAGCCTCAGCGACAGCCATTTCGACAATCGCCCCATTGATATGCCGCTGGACGTCCTGCTCGGCAAAACGCCGAAGATGACCCGCGACGTGCAGACTCTCAGCGCCGCCGGTGAAGCGCTGGACCGCCGCGACATCAGCCTCGACGAGGCGGTGAACCGCGTGCTGCACCTGCCGACCGTGGCCGAGAAAACCTTCCTCGTCACCATCGGCGACCGCTCGGTGACCGGCATGGTGGCCCGCGACCAGATGGTCGGCCCGTGGCAGATCCCGGTGGCCGACTGCGCGGTGACTACCGCCAGCCTCGACAGCTACTGCGGCGAGGCAATGTCGCTCGGCGAGCGCGCCCCGGTGGCGCTGCTGGATTTTGCCGCCTCGGCGCGGCTCTCCGTCGGCGAGGCGCTGACCAACATGGCGGGGACGCAGATTGGCGACCTTAAGCGCGTGAAGCTCTCCGCCAACTGGATGGCCGCTGCCGGTCACCCGGGGGAAGACGCGGGTCTCTACGCGGCGGTGAAGGCCGTCGGCGAAGAGCTGTGCCCGGCGCTGGGCCTGACCATTCCGGTGGGTAAAGACTCGATGTCGATGAAGACCCGCTGGCAGGAGGGCAGCGAGCAGCGCGAAATGACCTCGCCGCTGTCGCTGGTGATCACCGCCTTCGGCCGCGTCGAGGACGTGCGTCGCACCGTGACGCCGCAGCTCTCAACGGAAGATAACGCCCTGCTGCTGATCGACCTCGGAAAAGGACACAACGCGCTGGGCGCCACGGCGCTGGCGCAGGTCTATCGCCAGCTCGGCGATAAGCCCGCCGACGTGCGCAGCCCAGAGCAATTGAAAGGTTTCTGGGAGGCGATGCAGACGCTGGTGGCTGAACGTAAGCTGCTGGCCTGGCACGACCGCTCCGACGGCGGCCTGCTGGTCACCCTGGCCGAGATGGCCTTTGCCGGCCACTGCGGCGTCGAGGTGGATATCGCCGCGCTGGGCGACGATCGCCTGGCGGCGCTGTTTAACGAAGAGCTGGGCGGCGTTATTCAGGTCCGCGCAGAAGATCGCGCCGTCGTGGAGCAGATCCTCACCGATCGCGGCCTTGCGGACTGCGTCCACTATCTGGGTAAAGCGACCGGGGGCGACCGCTTTGTTATCACCGCCGACGGCCGCCCGGTCTACAGCGAAAGCCGCACCCAGCTGCGCATGTGGTGGGCGGAAACCACCTGGCAGATGCAGCGCCTGCGCGACAACCCGGCCTGCGCCGACCAGGAGCACGAGGCGAAGCGCAACGACGGCGATCCGGGCCTCAGTGCCCGGCTTACCTTCGATCCCGCAGAGGACGTTGCCGCGCCCTTTATCGCCACCGGCGCCCGTCCGAAAGTGGCGGTGCTGCGCGAACAGGGCGTCAACTCCCACGTCGAAATGGCGGCGGCATTCCACCGCGCCGGCTTCGACGCCATCGACGTCCACATGAGCGATCTGCTGGCCGGGCGTCGCGGGCTGGAGGATTTCCAGGCGCTGGTAGCCTGCGGCGGCTTCTCCTACGGCGACGTACTGGGGGCGGGCGAAGGCTGGGCGAAGTCGATTCTGTTCAACGAACGCGTGCGCGACGAGTTCGCCACCTTCTTCCACCGCCCGCAGACCCTGGCGCTCGGCGTGTGCAACGGCTGCCAGATGATGTCCAACCTGCGCGACCTTATTCCGGGCAGCGAACTGTGGCCGCGCTTCGTGCGCAATACCTCGGACCGCTTTGAAGCGCGCTTCAGCCTGGTGGAAGTGACCCAGAGCCCGTCTCTGCTGCTGCAGGGCATGGTCGGATCGCAGATGCCGATTGCCGTGTCGCACGGCGAAGGGCGGGTGGAAGTGCGCGACGCCGCCCATCTGGCCCAGCTTGAGAGCAAAGGCCTGGTGGCGCTGCGCTACGTCGACAACGCCGGCTGCGTTACCGAAAGCTATCCGGCCAACCCGAACGGCTCGCCGAACGGCATCACGGCGGTCACCAGCGAAACCGGCCGCGTCACCGTGATGATGCCGCATCCGGAGCGCGTGTTCCGCACGGTGGCCAACTCCTGGCATCCGGAGAACTGGGGCGAAGACGGACCGTGGATGCGCATTTTCCGCAATGCGCGCAGGCAGCTCGGCTAAGTTCTGCCGCTGACAGAGGGCCCTTCATTATGAAGGGCTTTTTTTTGGCGGGGCGCGGGGAGAGGGGAGAGGTGTCTGAAAAAGGCGACAAAGGCGATAATCGCATGTCGCCATATGGCGACACATAATTCATTGTTTTTATTGCAGATGTAATCAAACTTGTTTTGTGTCGCTATTTTGCGACACTTTGATTAAAAATGCGCCCGCGTATTTTTTATCGTGTCGTCATAAATATTGATAACTTTCATTAGGTTAAATATTTATATTGCGTCATGGCACGCTTTCTGCATAATACAGCGCAGTGGCTCATTCACCCTCTTATGTCAGCCCCTTCGGGACGCGCTACATAAACTTCGAATGACGCACAACAAGGTGCCTGCCGTCCAGCTTCTGATATCAGCTCTGCTCTATCAGCCACCGGGCGAAACGTTGAGTTAGGCACCGCCTTATTGCATAACAGCGCCGGGTTTACGCCCGGCGTTGTTGTATCTGCCCCCGCTCCTCAGTTACCCTTCCGACAGGTTCTTTTTGCGGAAAATGTCCATTGAAACGCTGGTCCCTGTTTCCCCGCTCCCTGCGCCAGCTGGTGATGCTCTCTTTTGTGCTGATCCTGTTGCCCCTGCTGGTGCTTGCCTGGCAGGCGTGGCAGAGCCTGAACGCGCTCAGCGATCGGGCGGCAGTCACTAACCGCACCACGCTAGTGGAGGCCCGGCGCAGCGAGGCGATGGCCAACGCGGCGCTGGAGATGGAGCGCAGCTATCGCCAGTACTGCGTACTGGACGATGCGACCCTCGCCAGTGTCTATCAGGGACAGCGCAAGCGCTACAGCGACATGCTGCGGGCGCACGAAGGCGTGCTGCCGGATGCGCTGCTCTATCAGCAGCTGCGCCGGCATCTCGACGCGCTGGCGCAGCTGCGCTGTAAAAACAGCGGTCCGGATGCGGGCGCCGTCGCCGAACTGGACGCCTTTGCGGCCGCCAACTCCGCGATGGTGCAGGCCACGCGAACGGTGGTTTTCTCCCGGGGCCAGCAGCTGCAGCAGGAAATCGCTGAACGCGGCCAGTTTTTCGGCTGGCTGGCGCTGGTGCTGTTTCTGCTCAGCCTGACGATGATGCTGCTCTTTACGCGTATGATCATCGGCCCGGTCAAGGGTATTGAAAGCATGATTAATCGCCTGGGGGAAGGGGAGAGCCTGAGCGGCAGCGGCGTGTTTAAAGGGCCGAGGGAGCTGCGCTCCGTGGGCAAGCGCATCCTCTGGCTCAGCGAGCGCCTGACCTGGCTTGAGTCCCAGCGCCACCAGTTTTTACGCCACCTCTCTCACGAACTGAAAACGCCGCTCGCCAGTATGCGCGAAGGCACCGAACTGCTGGCGGACCGCATCGTCGGGCCGCTCACGCCGGAGCAGCTGGAGGTGGTGGCGATCCTCGACAGCAGCAGCCGCAATCTGCAAACCCTGATTGAGCAACTGCTGGACTATAACCGCAAACTTGCCGACACCGCCGCCGAACTGCAGCCGGTGTCCCTGGCCCCGCTGGTTGAAAAAATGATCGCCGCCCACAGCTTGCCGGCACGCGCTAAAATGATGAACACCCGGGTTGAGATGAACGCACCCGGCTGCCAGGCGGAGCCGACACTGTTGCTCTCTGCGATAGATAACCTCTACTCCAACGCGATACACTACGGCGATAACGCCACGGATATCCTGCTGCGCAGCCGGCAGCAGGGCAATAGCGTGATTATCGAGATCGTTAACAGCGGTCCGCCGGTACCGGAGGCGGAAAAAAATATGATTTTTGAACCTTTTTATCAGGGCAGCCGTCAACGTAAAGGGGCCGTAAAGGGAAGCGGCCTTGGACTGAGCATTGCCCGCGACTGCGTGCGGCGCATGAAGGGCTCCCTGCAGCTGGTAGACGAGCGGCCCGGCACTGTCTGTTTTCGCATCACACTGGCGCGTCCGGACGCGGGTAACCCAACTCAATGACTCAAAAACGGGTAACGATTTTGTCTCTTTTTCGACAGTTTTTCGCCAGCGCCGCCTGTCTGCTGCTGGCAGGATGCGCCTCGTCTCTTTCTGCGCACAAGACGTCCTCCGGCAGCGGCGAGAAGCTGCCTGAACAGCAGGTGGCGGATTTCCTCTCCACTGACTGCGCAGACATCTGGTCGCTGCAGGGCGAGCCGGTGGAAAAAAATCCGCTTTACTGGCTGCGGAGTATGGACTGCGCCAGCCGCCTCTCTTCATCAGAGGCCAGGCGCGAAGCCAGCCGGCATCCTCAGTCCCGCTGGCAGGAGGCGTTCCGCCGGGGGATCCTGCTGGCAAATGCCCGCATCACGCCGCCGGAGCGGCGGGAGATCGTCAGCGAGGCGGACGATTTCAGCGGGCAGATCCCCGCGCACGTGCGCCCCCTCTATCAGATCTGGCGCGACGGTCAGCTGCTGCAGCTGAGCCAGGCCGAGGCGCGGATGCGCTATAGCCAGCTGCAGCAAACATCGGACGCCGAGCTTGACGAAATGCGTAAGGAGCAGCAGACCCTGCGCAGCGAGCTTGAACTCACTACCCGCAAGCTGGAGAACCTGACCGATATTGAGCGCCAGCTCTCCAGCCGCAAGCCCTCCGGCAGCGGCCTGCTGCCGGATGCTTCGCACGGCGATGAGGAGAAGGAGAAATAATGGCTGAACGTAACAGTGCGCGACTGCTGCTGGTGGACGACGACCCCGGGCTGCTGAAGCTGCTGGGCCTGCGCCTGACCAGCGAAGGCTTTCGCGTAACTACCGCAGAGAGCGGACACGAAGCGCTGCGGCTGCTTGCCAGGGAAAAAATTGACCTGGTCATCAGCGATCTGCGGATGGATGAGATGGACGGTCTGCAGCTGTTTGCTGAGATCCAGAAGGTGCAGCCGGGGATGCCGGTGATCATCCTGACCGCCCACGGCTCGATCCCGGAAGCGGTGAGCGCTACCCAGCAGGGCGTATTCAGCTTCCTCACCAAGCCGGTGGATAAAGACGCCCTCTATAAAGCGATTGATGAGGCGCTGGCGCACACCGCCGCCGCGACCGACGAGGCGTGGCGCTCGGCCATCGTCACCCGCAGCCCGGTGATGCTGCGGCTGCTGGAACAGGCCCGGATGGTCGCGCAGTCTGACGTCAGCGTGCTGATTAACGGCCAGAGCGGCACCGGCAAAGAGATTTTCGCCCAGGCCATTCATCAGGCCAGCGCCCGGCGCAGCGCGCCGTTTATCGCCATCAACTGCGGCGCCCTGCCGGAGCCGCTGCTGGAATCTGAACTGTTTGGTCACGTGCGCGGCGCATTTACCGGCGCGGTCAGCAGCCGGGAAGGGCTCTTTCAGGCCGCCGGCGGCGGGACGCTGTTCCTCGATGAGATCGGCGATATGCCGCTGCCGCTGCAGGTCAAGCTGCTGCGCGTGCTGCAGGAGCGCAAGGTGCGGCCGCTGGGCAGCAACCGCGATCT
>OJZQ01000292.1_pt1 | contig 6822 bp, 6 predicted proteins | sample 1610471 | NCBI WGS metagenome assembly OJZQ01 (sample SAMN04436655, study PRJEB24849) | human gut metagenome | biome: human gut; feature: NICU; material: stool | host: Homo sapiens | place: USA: Saint Louis, MO | collected 2010-05-13 | reverse complement strand
GGCCGGCGGCAAGCCGCGACCAAGCCACACATAGCAGGAGCCGCAGTCATCTGGCGTGATTCGTTCCACCCAGAATGGCTCGTTGAAAATCGTTATCCTGTCCATGCGCCGCAGGCTTCTGATGCGGGCTGTTTCGACGAATAGTGAGGGGCTTGCGCCCTCTACCCGCACGCCGTCACCGGCATAACCGATGTTTTCCGGATCGTCGAATACTCCACTGACCACACCACCAGCCAGCAAACCCGAGGTGATATGCGCTTCAACCCCCATTACATTGCGAATAGTGCTATCAGCGCGGGCAATAGCTGCATCAAAAATATTGTCGAATTCAACCACAGCGCCCCCCGCTAAAGGAGAATAGCCAGCTTGCGCGCGACTAATTCATCGGCATCGGCAGGTGATACCCGGACAATTAGACCAGTTTCAACCAGTGACGTCGGCTCATCATGGCATTCGTGCCAGGCGTCAACATGCAGGGTGTAAAGGGTCTTAACCCTGACACGCTCTTCTTTATCGCCAGATTTTGACACTGTGTCGGCAGCTGGTCCGTTAGCTTCCCCACCAGCCTGATCTTCTTCACCCCTATCCGGGTCATCGTCTGCCCCATCCCCAATCTCCTCCTCCAGCTCAGCAACTCGCATCGCCAGATCTTCTTTGGAGCCTGTCAGATTGACATCACGACCCAGCTGTTCCGCCAGCGCTTTCAGCCGCGCAATCAGTTCTTCTTTGGTCATAAATAACTTCCTCTCAGAAAGAAAAACGGCCCTGCTGGGCCGTGGTCGGGATTACGCCAGTTTGACAGTGACAAACTGGTCCGGGTCAGCGAGAAGCATTAGCGGGGCCGACTGGATCATGGTGAACTCTCGGGCAGGATCACCCGTTTGTACCCAGTTTTTGGGGTAACGGGTCGACGCATTAATACCTTCGCGCTGTGCATCCTGAATACAGCCGTAGGTGCGAAGACCGCGGGCCTGAGTGTTGCCCAGCACCATGGTCAGATCAGGCATGTAATTCTTTTTCGCATCAGCCTCAACGTACTGGCCCGAATAAACTACGATGGCCACGTCGCCATACATGCCTTTGTAAGACACGGCCTCACCCAGATCTTTCAATGCCGTTTCCAGCTCGGAGTTAGAGCCGCGGCGCGTATCCAGCTTCTCTTTTACCGCCTTAAACGAACGGAATAACGCCCAGCCCTTAGCATCGAAAACGATAATGTTGACCACGCCGCTGGCATTGATCGAATAGGCTTCAATATCATCGGTTGGGTCATACGTTTCCTTGTCACGGCTCGACCACCCGGCAGCCCCAGCCTGAATGATGTTATTGCCGGCGCTGCGGCCCATATCCACTTCAACAGGCTCGAAGGCTTCGCCGGTCATCGTATACTTCCCGTTGAGAACAGCTGAGACCGCCTGCATTTCTTCAACCTGTGCGATGGCCAACTCTTCATCTTTCATGTTCTGAAGGATGATGCGGCGGCGGCGGTAAGCGGGATCGGCAAGTTTCTGCGGATCTTCATCTGGCAGGCGGCGCAGGGTCATCTGCGGATTGACCTCATGCTTCGGTTTGACGTAACCCGGGGTAAATTCGGAAGTTGCACCGCCGCGGCTGCGAATTACCTTGCCGGAGACAATAGGCGAGACATAAAGCGCCATGTTGACCAGCCCGGGGATCTGGGACAGATAAACCTTCTCAGTGGTGAAAGGGTAGCTCTCGCGAAAGAAGATCCGCAGAAACAGCGGGTCAAACTTGAACTTTTTCTCATTAACCGCCAGCAGCTGAGCAGTGGTGTAAATTGACATAGATTTTTCCCGTAAAAAAAGCCGCTGCAGCGGCTCGGATGAAAGGTTGTGGATTTACTTTAAAGTCAGGGCCGGGTTAAACGATGCTGATGGCTGTTCCGGAAAACGCATTGCGCTTAATGCCGGCGTCGGTGACGGCCTCCGGCCAGACAACATCCTCGATGCGAAAGGAACCGGACTTAAAGAACGTGAGTTCCTGACTGTTCTGGTCGGCACTGATGGCCAGAATGCCGCTCGCGGCGCCAGCATGTTCGCCATCCCAGGCAACCAACTTGCCTGACGTGGCATCGAGCATCAGCGGCGTCATCGCTGGTGTTGCTGCCGCCAGAGCGCCGGCGCCGTATGCGGTATGCGCCGGGTCGCTATTGCCCAGCGGTTGATGGTGAGTGAAAGTTTCTACGTTAGCCATGTAAGCCTCTTAAACCGGAGTGTTCAACAGATCGTCGGCTTCATCAGACGACGGAGTATTAGCGGACAGCGCACCAGGCGCAGATTCCATCTGCCTGTCCAGCGCCGTTTCGCTGCGCGCCTGGGCAGTTTGAGGAGCAGCCGCAAGGATGCGCTGAGCAGTTTCAACGGTCATCCCGGGCGTTTCGGCCAGCGCGCGGGCCTGGGCCTCACGACCCTGGGCCTCCTCGCAATTGAGGATCCCCATAATTCGACCGTTCTCTGCCGCCACCGCAGCGTTAATCTGCTCAGCAACGTCGGGCGCCTGCTGCGTATGAGGCGCGGTGGGTTGTGTGGCAACAATCTCGTTGTTGGCTGGAGAGGAATCACTGGTAGTCACAACGGGTTGATTAATTGCCGCAGACGCAGCGTTAGATTTATTCATTCTTCCTCCATAATGGATAGTATTTTTCAGATCCAACGCCTCACGCATTACGTCGATCGCGTCAGTATTATTTACGAGTTCATCCGCTAGCCCACTGTCGACAGACTCCTGACCAGAAAACACAGCTGCCTCGGTATCCAGCACTTCCTGAACGGACATTCCGGTGTAACCCGCGACTTTTTCAGCAAACATCTGCCGGGTAGCATCGATACGCGCCTGGAATGCTTCGCGTACATCTTTCGGCAATTTTTCATAAGGGTTGCCATCAACCTTGTGCTCACCGCTATAAATCAGCGTGACTTCCACACCTTGCGATTTCAGAACCTGCCCATAGTTGCTGTGCGCCATCATGACGCCAATGGAGCCGGTTCTTGCAGTTTGCGTTACCAGTCTGCGCGATGCGGCACTGGCAATGAGCTGCCCGGCGCTGCAGTTCATGTCATTCGCCAGTGCCCAGACGGGTTTGATGTCGCGAGCCCTGGCGATTATGTCAGCGCAGTCGAATGCCCCCGCCACCATGCCCCCAGGCGTATCCATATCCAGCAGAATGCCGTCAACTTCCGGGTCACTGATGGCCTGCTGCAGGCGGGCAATCACCCCGTTGTATCCGGTCATACCAGAATAAGGCTGCAGCGAGCGGGTTTTACTGACCAGCGTGCCGGAGACAGGAAGCACAGCAATGCCTTTTTCCACCTGGTAGCCTCGTACCGGACGCGGCCCCGCCTCATCATTACCGAACAGCATCAGCGGCGCCGCCACTTGCTCAGCATCCAGCGTGGTACCCGATACAGTGTCAGTCAGCCGGGTGATGCCAAGCTGCCCGGCCAGCGCGCAAAAGAAAACCCGCGCGTAGGCGGGTTCCAGCAGCAGTGGTTCGTTGAATGCCATACTGGCAATGTGCGGGAGATTACGCAGCTCGGACGTCATCGTTATCCTCCTGAGTTGATTTATTCAGCCCTGACTCGAAGGCAGCAGCCGCCCATGCAGGTGGTGTGAGTCCGGCTTCACGCCGCTCCATGCTCTCCCGCACCTGCTGCGCGAAGATTTCCTGATAATCATCCCCTCGCTTGGCGCACTCCTTCTCATAGGTGCTGAGCCCGGCTTCGATCAGCATGACCGCTTCCTGCACCTCTTTCAGACCATCTATCGCCATTCGACCGGCACCGATCCAGTCACAGTTCCCCCAGGCACTTTTGGCCTCCTGAAAAGAGAACCGTGCCTTAGAGGGGAGCGTGACAACCCGCCGGACTATCGCCTCCTCCAGCCAACAGAGAAACATCTGGCAGGCCTGGCGCGAAGCCACCAACTTCCGGCGGCCCATGAAATAAGCCCACGATTCATTAGCACTGGCGCGTGCGGTGGAATAGCTCATCTGGGAGTAGTTTCGCGACAACTGCTCGTAGGAAACCCCGAGCCCTGCAGCGATGTAGCGCAGTAGGGATTGCTCGAAAGTCGAATACCCGTTGTCCGTATCCTGCGCAGACTGAAGATTGAGGGAATCACCCGGCATAAGGTGGGGAACTTTGGCCCCACCCAGGCGCACCGGCGCCGCCGAGTAGTAAGAGGCAATTTCCCCTATCCAGCCGGTCAGCTTGCCTATCTGCTCCTTATTGTCAGACCCGAGAATGAAATCCATCGCAGTCTGAGTGTCCATCTCACTTTCAATGGTGGCCGCGTACATTGCTTTGACGATCGCACTCTGCAGCTGCGTATTTTGCAGGGTATCGAGCATTTTCATCTGCTCCATCACGCTGTAAAACACGTTGGCCCCCCGGGTTTGCCCATCCTCTAATGGTTCAAACACATGAATAAATGACGGGCGCCCGCCTGGAAGTTCCCGCGGTATATATGTCCATGATTGAGGCATCCAGCCAGGATAGCCGTCCTCGCTGACGTAATATCCCAGCGCAGCACCGGCATCATTCACCTTCACACCAGCCCGGCAATTGCGTGAGTCACCGATGTTACCGGGGTTGCTGACCCGTTTAGGACTGACCATCTTGAACTGGGTCCGAAACAGCCGGGAGGCACCTGTGTCCCAGGTTGCCTGGACGCAAAGCTCACCATTAAAGGCGTGCATCGCCACGCCCTCTCTGATCATCATCGTGAAAGTGCGCTTTCGCTCAACATCTATACAGCAGCAGTCATCCTCTGCGAACTCTTTCCAGGCTGCCTCCACCTCGCGCGAGAATGCTCTGGCTTCCTCTTCACTAATGCCAAGAAAGCGCCAGCTCGGCCTGTGGCTCAACCGGAAGAAAGAGCCAACGATATGATCCTGATGAAGCTGAACGGCGTTGGCTGCATAGCCATTGTTTCTCACCAAATCATCAGCGCGGGCATTTCCCCGGGCATAGTTCGGCAACAGCGCAGCATCTGCACTTTCACTTGGTGGGTTCCACGCCCGCAGCTGCCCGCCGAAGCCACCAGCGCCGCCGTGATAACCGGCATACTCCCGCAGGCCGGTTTTACCGTCGGGCCCCAACAATTCTGGTGTTTTCATGCATAGAACCCCGCCGGTCCCCGGCGCCGTGAAATGGTTCCGATCTGAGATTCCAGATCGGCAATGTACTTTTTCAGGTCGCTGACGGAGGTGGCGGTAAACTCCACCCGGCGACCGTCTTTTTGTACCGTCGCAACACGCTTACCTGTCATCAGCTCATGTAAGGCAGCGCGCGCCGCGTCGAGATCGGCCTGTGTCGCCATTATTCATCTCCTGCTAATTCCCTGGCGTAATCCGCCAGCGTCTTGTTATTTTTTCGGGTTGCTTCCTCCTCCAGCAGACTCGCCAGAAGAGACTCGAGGTTCAGCTGCCAGCGGGAGATGCTGATCCGCAGCGCCGCCAGGGCATAAACGAAACAGTCGAGCGCCTCATTACGCCGCTTTTTACTGTCCCAGACGATCTTCCGCTTGCCATCAGTCCATTTCTCAACCTGCTCTTCGGCCGTCAGCTGCTGGGCTTCAGCAAGATCGTAAACATCAGGGTTATTAGGAAAATGCACTGCGCCTGGTAACGGTTCGTCTCCATCGGCGACCAGTGAAAACCTGTTGTAAATCTGCTCTTTCGCAGTGTCCGTACCCACCTCAGTGAGATACACACCATTTTTATTTCGCTTGCGTGGCATATTCGCCACCGGCTTGCCATAAATGGATGCTCCCTTAATCGGGATCACACGAAACAGCCCGTGCTTTTTTGAACGGTTGTAAACGATGGTGGGATCAATACCGCCGATATCCCAGCAAATACGGGAGACAGACATTTCAGCGCCATTCCGGCGGGCATAAACCTTATTTATCGCCTCATCAACCCTGAGGAGAGTCTCTTCGTCGTCATGGCGGCCCATTATGATCTGCCTGTCTATCAGCCAGCTCTCTTCACCCGGCCCCCAGCCCCAGACGCGCATTTCATAGCGGTCCAACTGGGAGTCAATGCCGGCGGTGAGGTAGGCAACGCGTTCAGGAACGGCGGCAGCGAAATGTTCTTTACGCTCCGCCATCACTTCAGCATCAGGGCGCTCGCCCAGCTTAGGTTCCCAGGTTTCCCCAAGGGTGGTATTAACGAAGGTCTTCCGCTTCCCTGTATCACCTTTAGTTTTGAGCCAGTCTTTTACGATCTGCACCCAGGTGGTGAAGGGACTATACGCAGTCCAGATATGGAACGTGACGCTGTCAGGGGGGTCTATTTCTGCCCCGGTCGATGAATACCATTCCAGACCATCGCGGGTCCAGATCCCGGTTTTCTCGCAGATGTACCTTGCTTCGCTGAAATCAAGTTCCTGTTGCCTGATCACACAACCGTTATGTTCACAGAGATAATAAACACTGGAGGGATCGTCCGGGTGCCACTTAAGACCGAACGGCGTTTCTTTATCTCCAAACTTCAGATACTGCTCTTCACCGCAGTGCGGGCAGAGAACGTGAAAGCGCATAAAATGAGGCGACTCGCTGGCTGCGCGTTCAATCTGACAGGTCCCCCTCACCTTAGGGGTGGATCCGCGAATAGATTTAGGCCAGACCGACCCTTCTATACGCTTGTCGCCGAGGAAGGTTGGAGATCCCTCCTTTTCAATATCCTCATCGAACGCGGCCAGTTCGTCGTAACCGGCAACATCTACCGATTTTTCACGGTAGTTTTTGGCGGCCTTACCGCCCAGGCACCAGAAACCGCGCCCATTCGAGAAACGCTTC
>OJZQ01000289.1_pt1 | contig 7074 bp, 7 predicted proteins | sample 1610471 | NCBI WGS metagenome assembly OJZQ01 (sample SAMN04436655, study PRJEB24849) | human gut metagenome | biome: human gut; feature: NICU; material: stool | host: Homo sapiens | place: USA: Saint Louis, MO | collected 2010-05-13 | reverse complement strand
CCACCGAGATCTACACTCTTTCCCTACACGACGCTCTTCCGATCTGACTCTGTCGCTCGGCGTCGTCCAGCACGTTGTGGCTGACCAGCCCCAGCACCAGCGCCACGCCCAGCAGGCTGGCGAAAGCCGCCTGCCAACGCGGCCTGCGGGAGGCTTCCAGCCAGCGCCGCCACCAGGACCGGGCGGGTTCGACATGCGCCGCCTGGCGTCGCGCGGCGGCGAGGATCGCCTGGTCCAGCGCCGGCGCCGGCTGCTGCGGCGCGTGGGCGCGGAAATGCGCCAGCATCTGCTCTTCGGCGACGCTCGCGGAATGCTTCTGTGGGTTCATACCGCCACCTCCTCGGCCAGCAGCCGGCGCAGCTTCTGCACCGCGTAGCGGAAACGGCTCTTCACCGTCTCCAGCGGCGACTGGGTGAGCGTGGCGATCTCGGCCAGTTCCAGTTCGCCGTGGGCGCGCATCAGGAATACCTCGCGCTGTTCCTCGGGCAGGGTCTCCAGCGCGCTCTGCAAGCGCTCGCCGTCGCGGCTCAGGCTGAGCTGCTGCTCGGGGCCGGCGCCCTGGTCGGGTTGCGCGTGCAACTGTTCGTCGTAGCTGTCCTGCAACGGCTGGCGCTGGCCATGCTTGCGCCAATGATCGATCAGGCGGTTGCGGGCGATCTGGTAGAGCCAGGTGCGGAAGCTCGCCCGGCCCTGCGGCTGGCTCTCGCTGCGGATCAGGCTGAGCCAGGTTTCCTGGTAGATCTCGTCGGCCAGTTCGGTCTGTCCGGCCAGGCCGCAGAGAAAACGGTAGAGACCCTGCCGATGGCGCTGGTAGAGCACCTCGAAGGCCGCGCTGTCGCCCTTGCGGTAACGCGCCAGCAGCGTTTCGTCGCTGCCGGCGGCCGTCGTGGCGCTGGTGGAGGCATGCATGCCGCTGGTCGACTCCTGTCCTGTGTCAAAGGCGACCGAGAGCAGGCTCATCGGCCACATCCTTCGCGGCACGCATCGGCGTCGCCACGAAACGCCCGGGCCGTCGCCAGAAGCGCGGCCGGAGCGGCTATCGGTAGACATTTTCCAGCGTCGGACAGTTCGGCGAAAGTGCCGGTCCGGATGGAAGCCGGGAAAAACATCGAGACGACCTCGTCGTGCAGCGGAGATACCCGCTGAGACGAAGCTGTCGGTGGATTCGGGTTAATCCCCGGGAAAATTCTTCGCGGACTGTCGCGGGGCGCCCCTCAGCCAGGGGAGCGCCTCGCGCTCAGGCGGCGATAAGGCCTTCCTGGCAAAGCTGCCCGGCAAGCATGCCGAGGGTCATGATCGCCCGCTCCGCCTCGCGGTTCCAGGGAATCCCGCAGGTCAGCCGCAGGCAGTTGTTGAACTGCTCGGTGTTGCTGAAGATCAGCCCCGGGGCGATGCTGATGCCCTGCTCCAGGGCCCGCACGTGGAGTTCCTTGGTGTTGACCTTGGCCGGCAGGCTGACCCAGAGGATGAAGCCGCCCTTGGGCCGGGTCATCTGCGTACCTTCCGGGAAGTACTGCTGCACCGCCAACTGGTAGGCGGTCATGTTCTTCCGGTACTCCTGGCGGATGTAGCGCAGGTGGCGGTCGTAGCCGCCGTTCTCCAGGTAGGCGGCGACGCCCATCTGGGTCACGGTGCAGGCCGAATGGGTGGTGAAGGTCTGCAAGCGACGGATCTCCTCCTGGTAGCGCTCGGCGATGATCCAGCCGATGCGTACGCCGGGCGAGATGGTCTTGGAGAAACTCGAGCAGTAGATCACCCGGCCGTCGCGGTCGTGGGACTTGAGCGAGCGCGCCTGGCCCTGGTCGAACATCAGTTCGCCGTAGATGTCGTCCTCGACCACCCCGATGTTGTGTTCGGCGGTCAGTTTCAGCAGTTGCTTCTGGCGATCCTCGGGAATCGTCCCGCCGAAGGGATTGCTCAGCCGCGCGGTCAGCACCAAGGCCTTGATCGACCACTGGTTGGCCGCCAGTTGCAGCGCTTCAAGGCTGATCCCGGTGCGCGGGTCACTGGGGATCTCGATGACCTTCAGGCCCAGCACGTCGGCCAGTTGCAGCAGGCCGTAGTAGCTCGGCGACTCGGTGGCGATCAGGTCGCCGGGACGGGTCAGCACCCGCAGGGCCATGTGGATCGCATCCACGCAGCCGTGGGTGATGGTCACCTGCGACGGGTCGACCACCACGCCGGCGTCGCGCATGCGGATCGCCACCTGCCGCCGCAGCGGCTCGAAACCGGGGCTGAACATGTAGCTGAACGCCCGTGGGCTCTGGAAGCGGGTGACCTTGGCCAGTTGCTGGTGCAAGGCGCGCACCGGCAGGTAGTCCACGTGCGGCACCGCCGCGCCGAGCGGGAATACCCCTTCGCGGCGGGACTCGGCGAGCACCTGGTTGATGATGCTGCTGCGGGTGACCAGGCCGGGACGCTCGACCCGCGCGATATCCGGGGTCGGCGCGGTCAGCGCCGGGGTGCGGTGGACGTAGAAGCCGGATTGCGGACGGGCGCGGATCAGTCCCTGGTCCTCGAGGGTGGCGTAGGCCTGCAGCACGGTGGCGTGGCTGACGTTCAACTGGGTACTGAGCTTGCGCACCGACGGTACCCGCTCGCCCGGCTGGTAGACGCCACGGCGAATGTCCTCGGCCAACTGCTGGGCGATGCGTTGGTAAAGCAGCAGATTGGTCATGGCGGGTTTTCCTCGGCGATTGAACCGAAACAGTAGCTCAATTCGTGAAACTGCTCCAGAACAGTTCGGCCGACAACCAGGCATACAGTCGCAAAACTGTACGGGTCGGTCGCAGAGACGGCGCGTTCGCGAGGAAAAGAAAACCCGGTCGGTCGCCACCGGCCGGGTGCGGGCGGGAAACAGTCCGCCAAGAGCCGCCTGGGGAGCGGCCATAGGGAAAGTCAGAAACGCAACGCGTCCGCCGCCGCGCTCTCGCCGGTCAACGCTTGCCAGGCGAAGGGGCTTGGCGCCAGGCCGAGATCGCCGAACAGGCGGTAGTCCGGGACGGCGGCGGGCTGGCGGGCGGCCGGGGAAAAATCATCGCGGCCGAGGCGGGTGACCAGAACCCGGGCCTGCACCTGCAACGCCACCAGGCTGAGGCTTTCCCGCGCCGTGCAGCCCACCTCGCCGCACGCCACCGGCGAGTCCTCCAGCAGGAGTTCCTGGCGGCGTGCTTCGGCAACCGCGCGGAGTTCGGCGGCGAAGGACGGCTGGCACAGGCTCAGCAACAACGGCAGGACGAAACGGGCAAAGCGGGGCTGGCGGATCATGCGGATTCCTCGGCTGCGGCGGGATGGCTCCCGGGGGCTGGCGAGGATTGTTCCGCAACTGGCGGTCGAGATGTTTCGAACCCGGTCAGGCGAGTTCGTGGAGCCAGTTCATCACGCCCAGGGCGATCAGTTCGGCGTCACTGTTGAGGCCTATCTTGACCATCGCGTTCTTCTTGTGGGTGCTGATGGTCGACACGCTGCGCATGGTCCGCTGGGCGATCTCGCTGACCGTGTCGCCACGCGCCAGGCGCCGGAGGATGTCCACCTCGGTGGGGCTCAGCGGCTTGCCGGTATGCCGCTGCGGGTGCAGGCCGGGGTCGAGGAAGGTCTGTCCGAGCGCCATGCACTCCAGCGCCGCCTTCAACGTCTCCAGCGGGCTGCGCTTGCTGATGTAGGCCGAGGCGCCGCTGCGCAGGACCGCCTTGGCCAGCAACGGCGCGCTGAACACCGAGTAGACCATCACCTTCATTTGCGGGCAGTGCCGGGTCAGCCATTCCACCAGGTGGATACCGTCGCGGCTGCGCTGGCCAGGCAAGCCCAGCTCGGTGATCAGGATGCTTTCCGGCGGCAGGTCGGCCAGGCGCTCCACCAGGCTGTCGCTATCGCCGACCACCGCCAGCACCTGGCGTCCGCACTCCTCGCTGAGGTAGCGCTGCAGCGCCCACTGCATGACCGGGAAGGAATCGGCGATCACCAGCCCCGGCAGGGTTTCGTTCGAACTCATTGCGCCTCTCTACTCGTTATAACGAAATACAAGGTGCTTATGCTGCACGGATTGCTGCTCGAACTAGTTCGATCCCGATGATAGCCCGCTCTTGCGCAAGGTCTGACAGAGAAATCCGGCGCCACCCGGTTCGCCAGGCGAAAAAAGCCCCGGACCCTTTGGGGTACCGGGGCTCCCTGCGGCAGCGCGGGACTCAGCGCGGCGCGCTGAGCTGGCCCTTGTCGTTGGAGAAGACGATCTCCACCCGGCGGTTCTGCGCCCGCCCCCGGTTGGAGGCGTTGTCGGTGACCGGGAAGGCTTCGCCGTAGCCGACCACCTGCATGCGCGCGGGATCCACGCCGAGATCGGCGAGCACGTCGGCCACCGCCTGGGCGCGCTCGCGCGACAGGTCGAGGTTGGCCTGCCTGTCGCCGACGCTGTCGGTATAGCCTTCGATGCGGATCACCCGCCGCGGATTGAGCTGGAGGAACTGCACCAGCTTCAGCGCGGTGCGGTTGGCCGCCGGCTTGAGTTCGGCGCGGTTGAAGTCGAACAGCACGTCGCCAAGGGTGAGCACCAGGCCACGCTCGGTTTCCTCGGTGCTGAGACTGGCGATCTCCTCGCTCAGGCGCTGGCCCTGCTCCTGCACGCTGAGCAGCTTGGCTTCGCGCAGGGCCAGTTGCAGGCGCTCGCGCTCCAGTTGCAGGCGGGTCAGGCGCTCCTGGTTGAGGTTGAGCAAGGCGTGCTGGCGAGCGATCTCGCTGTAGCGCTGGCTCAGGTAGGCATACTGGATCACGTCGCTGCTGCTGCCCCAGTAGCTGGACAGGCGTTCGGCGCGGGCCAGCGATTCGCCGGCGCGGATCACATCCTTGGGCGCCGCGCGGAGCACGTCGGAATCTTCCTTGACCTGGTCGAACTCGCTCTGCGCCTTGGCCAGCGACTGTTCGCTGAGCTTGTGGTCGGCGCAGCCAGCCAGCGCGGCGCAGGCCAGCAGGGTGGCGAAGAGAGTCGCTTTGCCCGGCATCAGTCGGTCTCCCCCAGTTGCTTGCGCAGACGTTTCAGGCTCTTGTCCAGCTCGCCGAGCTGGTCCTTGCTCTTCTGCGTCAGCACCTTGGACTCGGCGAGGCGTGCGTCCAGCTCGGCCTGCTCGGCCAACAGGCGCGCCTTCTTGTAGGACTCCGCGGTCATCGCGATCTGCGCCGCGGCGTACTTGTCCTGGGCCAGTTTCAGCTCGGCCACGTCGTCGGTGGCACCCACCGCCTTGGCCTGCTCCAGCGCCTGTTCGGTCAGGCGCATCTGCTCCAGCGGAGCCGGGTCGTTGCTCGCACAACCGCTCAGGGTCAGCGCGGCGAGGCCTGCGGCCATCATCCATCGAATGCTCACAAGTCACTTTCCTGCGTAGTCGAACTGGCGCCGGAAGCCGGCAATTGCTGGGCTTTCCAGCGTTCGAGATTATCCTGCAAGAGCGTTACGGGAACGCCGGCAGCCGACAATTCTGTCATCTTTTTCGCCAGTTGTCCGCGCAGCCACGGATCGTTGCAGGCGGAGTTGTGCGACAGCGTCAGGTACAGCCCCTCGCTGCTCAGCACCGGTTCCAGCGCCTCCAGGTCGTCGGCCATGCCCAGCGCCTCGACCTGGGCCTGCCCGGGCAACGCCTGGTAGAGGAGGAACTCGCTGCGCTTGAGCATCAGGTCCTGCAAGCCCTGGGTCAGGCTCGGCACCGGCTTCAGGTCGAGACTGGCCTTGGCGAAGCGGTCGAACTCCTCGCCCAGGCTGCTGCCGGCCAGCACGCTGCCCTTGTGCCCGATCAGGTCGTCGCGGCCGATGAACGGGAACGCGGCGTCCTTGTTCACCCAGACCACCCCGCTGGTCATCAGGAACGGCGGATGCACATAGTCCATGCTGCCGAGCCGTGCCAGGGTCAGGTAGGCCCCGGCGAGCAGGTCGGCGCGACCGCTGGTCACCTCTTCCTGGGCCTTCTCCCAGGAGCCGCTGTAGAGCACGTCGATGCGCACGCCGAGCTCCTTGCCCAGGCGCTGCAACAGGTCGGCATTGGCTCCGATCAGGCGCTTCGGATCCTGCGGGTCGCGCCACAGGTAGGGGGGGTACTCCGGGTTGCCGGTGGCCACCAGGCGCTCGCAGGAGCCGGCCGCCGCGGCCAGCCCCGGAACGAACAGCGCCGCCAGCAGGATGCCGGCCAGGCGGCACGGGGAACAGCGAAAGGACATGGATTCAGGCTCCGCGGTACAGGGATGCGCGCAGCAGTCTGCCACATTTCCGCGCGCGCTCCCGCCCCGCTATTCCGATGGGTACCAGCGCGGCGTGTAGACCCAGGCTTCGCCGTCGGCGCGCGGGAAGCTGCGGGTAGTGGACGAGCCGATGATCACCAGGGTGCGCATGTCCACCTGCTCCGCACGCAGCTCGCCCAGGGTGGTGCGCAGCAGGCGCTCACCGGGCCGCCCGATGTCGCGACCGAGCACCACCAGGGTCTGCGGCGAACGATGGCGGGCGACGATCTCCAGCGCCCGTCCCAGTTGCCAGGGCCGCGCCCGCGAGATCGGATTGTAGAAAGCCATCGCCAGGTCGGCGGCGCCGGCCAGGTCCAGGCGCCGCTCGATCACCTCCCAGGGCTTGAGGTTGTCGGACAGCGACAGCACGCAGAAATCGTGGCCCAGAGGCGCCCCCGCCCTGGCCGCGGTGGCCAGGGCCGCCGAGACGCCAGGGAAGATCCGCAGCTCGACCGCGTCCCAGGCCGGCTCGCCAGCGCCATGCAGGGCTTCCAGCACCGCGGCGGCCATGGCGAACACGCCGGGGTCGCCGGACGATACCAGCACCACCGCCCTGCCCGTCGCCGCCAGTTCGAAGGCATGCCGGGCGCGCTGCAATTCCTCGCGGTTGTCGCTGCCATGTAGCACCTGTCCGGCGCGGAAGGGTCCGGCCATGTCGACGTAGGTCTGGTAGCCGAGGATGTCCTCGGCCTCGTCCAGTGCCCGCCGCGCCGCAGGCACCATCAGCTCGGCGCAGCCGGGCCCCAGGCCGATCACTGTGACTACGCATTCTCCGGCCACAAGCTCTACGGCCCCGACGGCATCGGCGTGCTCTGG
>OJZQ01000284.1_pt1 | contig 7576 bp, 6 predicted proteins | sample 1610471 | NCBI WGS metagenome assembly OJZQ01 (sample SAMN04436655, study PRJEB24849) | human gut metagenome | biome: human gut; feature: NICU; material: stool | host: Homo sapiens | place: USA: Saint Louis, MO | collected 2010-05-13 | reverse complement strand
CCCGTCGCAGAGCAAAGCGAGATGCCGGAACGTTATGATATCCGCTTTGACAACGTCAGCTATCGCTACGAAGAAGGCGACGGCCACGCGCTTAATCATGTTTCTTTGACGTTCCCGGCGGCCAGTATGAGCGCGCTGGTGGGTGCCTCCGGCGCAGGCAAAACCACGGTCACTAAACTGTTAATGCGCTATGCCGATCCGCAGCAAGGGCAGATTTCTATTGGCGGCGTCGATATTCGCCGCCTGACGCCGGAACAGCTCAATAGCCTGATTTCTGTTGTTTTCCAGGATGTCTGGCTGTTTGATGACACGCTGCTGGCGAATATCCGTATCGCGCGCCCACAGGCGACGCGACAGGAGGTGGAAGAGGCAGCCCGCGCGGCGCAGTGCCTTGAGTTTATTTCCCGTCTTCCGCAAGGCTGGCTGACGCCAATGGGGGAGATGGGCGGCCAGCTATCGGGCGGCGAGCGCCAGCGGATTTCCATTGCCAGAGCGTTATTGAAAAACGCGCCGGTCGTCATTCTCGATGAACCGACCGCCGCGCTGGATATTGAAAGCGAGCTGGCGGTGCAAAAAGCGATCGATAACCTGGTCCACAACCGGACGGTGATTATCATCGCCCACCGTTTATCCACCATCGCCGGGGCCGGAAACATCCTGGTGATGGAAGAGGGACAGGTGGTTGAGCAGGGTACTCATGCGCAATTGCTCTCTCATCATGGACGTTATCAGGCGCTGTGGCAGGCGCAAATGGCCGCGCGCGTGTGGCGCGACGACGGGGTTTCCGCGTCTGGAGAGTGGGTGCATGAGTGATGTTCAGTCGAATGTGAAACCGCTGACGTTGACGACCGGGCGGGTGATTTTTGCTATTGCCGGCGTCTATGTGACGCAGAGCCTGGTATCGGCGCTGTCTATGCAGTCCTTACCCGCGCTGGTGCGCGCCGCTGGCGCTTGCCGGTGCGACAACCCTGTTTATGCTGCCCTGGGCGCTGAAGTTTATTTGGGCGCCGTGGATCGAACGCTGGCGGCTTCCGCCCGGTAGCCAGGAACGCCGTTCCCGCATGTTAATCCTGCGTGGTCAGGTCGCGCTAGCGGCGATCCTGATGATTGCCGCAGCGATTGGCTGGTTTGGGCGAGAAGGGGGATTTCCTGATACGCAAATCGTCGCGTTATTTGTTCTGTTTATGGTGGCAGGCACGGTCGCCTCCACCATTGATATCGCCAGCGACGGCTTTTGCGTCGATCAACTGACCCGCGCGGGTTACGGCTGGGGAAACAGCGTGCAGGTTGGCGGTAGCTATCTGGGAATGATGTGCGGCGGCGGGGTGTTCCTGATGCTGTCGGCAGCATCCGGCTGGCCTGTCGCCATGCTGATGATGGCGATGCTGATTATGGCGCTGTCATTCCCGCTGTGGCGCATTACGGAGCCGACGCGAACAGCGACTATCCCGCATGTTCCGGCGTTAGGTTATGCGCTAAGGAGGAAACAGGCGCGCCTGGGCTTACTGCTGGTATTGATGCTGAATTCAGGCATGCGGTTTGTGCTGCCTCTTCTGGCGCCGCTGTTGTTGGATCATGGGTTAAGCATGTCCGCGTTGGGCGCGCTGTTCAGCGGCGGCAATATTGCAGCGGGCATAGCAGGAACGCTGGCCGGCGGATTGCTGATGAAATACACCTCACCCGGCAGAGCGCTGTTGACGGCTTATGGCGTCCAGGGGATCGCGCTGCTGGCGGTGGTGATGACGCTCATGATGGCGCCGGGTCATCTGCTGCTGCCGATTCTCCAGTGTCTGGTCATTGTCCAGTCCATTTCGCTGGCCTGCGCGCTGGTCTGTCTTTACGCCACGCTGATGTCGCTTTCATCGCCTTTGCAGGCCGGTGTCGACTTCACCCTCTTTCAATGTACTGACGCGGCAATCGCCATTCTGGCAGGCGTTATCGGCGGCGTTGTTGCTCAACATTTTGGCTATGCGGCCTGCTTCCTGTTTGCCGGGGCATTCACGTTGCTGGCGGCGTGGGTTGCTTATATCCGGCTGCATTCGGCAAGAGAACTGATGACAAGCGCAATTGATTGATCCGGGAATAACACAGAGAGGTAAGGGATGAAAATCAGTGAATTTTTACACCTGGCGTTACCAGAGGAACAATGGCTGCCGACGATTTCTGGCGTTTTACGCCAGTTCGCAGAAGAAGAGTGTTATGTCTATGAGCGTCAACCCTGTTGGTATTTAGGCAAAGGGTGCCAGGCACGGTTGCACATTAATGCCGATGGAACGCAGGCGACATTTATTGATGATGCCGGGGAGCAAAAATGGGCGGTGGATTCCATTGCCGACTGCGCGCGTCGTTTTATGGCGCATCCTCAGGTGAAAGGACGTCGGGTATATGGACAGGTCGGGTTCAACTTTGCGGCGCATGCGCGGAGGATTACCTTTGACGCCGGGGAGTGGCCGCTGCTGACGTTAACCGTTCCCCGTGAAGAACTTATTTTTGAAAAGGGAAATGTCACCGTTTATGCGGACTCCGCCGACGGGTGCCGACGTCTGTGCGAGTGGGTAAAAGAGGCCGGTACAACGACGCAGAACGCACCACTGGCGGTGGATACCGCCCTCAATGGTGAGGCGTATAAACAACAGGTTGTACGCGCCGTTGCGGAGATCCGCCGTGGCGAGTATGTCAAAGTGATTGTCTCGCGCGCCATTCCCCTGCCATCGCGGATTGATATGCCTGCCACGCTGTTATACGGTCGGCAGGCAAACACGCCTGTGCGCTCGTTTATGTTCCGTCAGGAAGGACGCGAAGCGCTGGGCTTTAGCCCGGAACTGGTGATGTCAGTGACGGGCAATAAAGTGGTCACTGAACCGCTTGCGGGCACCCGCGATCGCATGGGAAACCCGGAGCATAATAAGGCGAAAGAGGCAGAACTGCTGCACGACAGTAAAGAGGTGCTTGAGCATATCCTTTCTGTCAAAGAAGCTATTGCTGAACTGGAGGCCGTTTGCCAGCCGGGCAGCGTGGTGGTTGAAGATTTAATGTCGGTTCGCCAGCGCGGCAGCGTTCAGCATCTGGGGTCTGGCGTGAGCGGTCAGCTTGCGGAAAACAAGGATGCCTGGGATGCGTTTACTGTATTGTTTCCGTCGATTACCGCCTCAGGCATCCCTAAAAACGCTGCTCTGAACGCGATTATGCAAATTGAGAATACGCCGCGAGAGCTTTATTCCGGCGCAATTCTGCTGCTGGACGATACGCGCTTCGATGCGGCGCTGGTCCTGCGTTCCGTATTTCAGGACAGCCAGCGCAGCTGGATACAGGCGGGGGCGGGAATCATCGCGCAATCTACGCCGGAACGCGAACTGACGGAAACCCGGGAGAAATTAGCGAGCATTGCGCCCTATTTAATGGTGTAGGAGTAACTGTTTTCTAACCTCACAACCAGACTGTCCAAAGACAATTGAGTCGCTCTTTGATTCCTCTGTGACTCTATTGTCTTCTTTTTGGATAAAATAGGTGTTTTTCGTCATGAAGTTGATAAAAGTCTATATAGAACCACCTCCTGTAGAGGTGGTGGTAATTTGCCAGAGTGTGGGATTCGTTAGTATACTATGGGATAAACTTATTTTTACCAATTGTATAAGGCGGTGCATAAGATTCTCGGCATGCTTCCAGATAATCCGACCACCACTGCATCATCGCTTTGCGGGCTTCTAGGTGCTCTGCCTTATGAATATAAGCCATGCGCACGGTATTGCGCTCCTGATGACTCATCTGGCGTTCTACTGCATCCTTTGCCCATAAACCCGATTCCATCAGCGCACTGCATGCCATCGCCCGAAAGCCGTGGCCACAGATATCCTTTTTCGTGTCGTAGCCCATCACCCGCAGTGCCTTATTGACCGTGTTTTCACACATTGGCTTATACGGGTTATGGTCGCCGGGGAAGATCAGTTCATTATTACCGGTGATATCCTTAATCTGTTTCAGAATGGCGATGGACTGTTCTGAGAGGGGGACGATATGCGGCATTCGCATTTTTGCCCCGCGGCCGGAATAACGCACGCCAATAATGGGTTCTCGCGTCGCGGGTATCGTCCAGACTCGGTTTGTGAAATCAATCTCTGACCAGCGGGCGAAACGCAGTTCACTGGAGCGAATGAACACATGCAGCATCAGCAGAACGGCATGCCGGGTCAGTTCACGGCCCTGATGATATGCCTCAATACGTTCAAGCAGTTCAGGCAGCCGCTCCAGTGGCAGGGCAGGATAGTGCCGTCTGACAGGAGGTGTGGTCACGCCGCCAAGGTTTGCTGCAGGGTTCGTATCGATTAACTCCTGATGGACCGCATGGCGCATTATGTTACTCAGGTGCTGCCGTGTGCGGGACGCAACCTCCAGCAGACCTTTTTCCTCGATCCCTTTCAGCAGGTCAATGAAATGACGGGGTTTAAGTTCTGATACAGGTAGGTTCCCGATGACCGGAAAGATGTGATTGTTCAGGCTGGCAAGCAGACGGTCGGCGGTGTTCTGCGACCATTTCCTGTTACTTTTATGCCACGCCAGCGCCACGTTTTTAAAAACTTTCTCCGGTGTTCGTGAGCCACGTTCAGCAGCCCGCTGCTGTACCGGGTTGATATTCAGCGCCAGCATTTTACGGATACCTTCACGTTGCTGTCGCGCATCAGACAGGGAGATGGCTGGATAGGCACCCAGCGCAATGCGGGATTCTTTACCGCTAATACGGTATTTGAGATACCAGTGGCGGGAGCCACCCGGCTTGACCAGCAGATACAGACCGTGGGAATCGGAGACTTTAAAGGGTTTATCAGAAGGCTTGAGAGTGCGGATTTTCGCGTCGGTAAGGGACATATGGGGGTCGCTCCATTATCGAACTAACCTGACCCCAGATTTGACCACCAATTTTTCCCGATGCGTAGGGTAAAATCAAAATGCACCGGGAAGAGTTTTCACACTAACCTGTTGAATCAACATCAGATAAGGATTCGCAAGGAAGCATGAAAACAGAAAATTGGCTCCTCTGACTGGCACAGACGCCCGACCTGGTATTGCTTGATGAACCCACCAATCATCTCGATCCTCCCGGGCGCGAGGAACTACTTTCCCTTGTAAAAACCAAGGGAATTACCGTCGTGGCGGTATTGCACGATCTGACACTGACAGAATCATTTGCTGACCGTGTTCTCCTCTTGTCGCAGGGGCAATCAGTGATCTGTGACACACCGGAGAGGGTATTGGTATCAGAATACCTTTATCCCATCTTTGGCTTGACCAGTTTTACCGTACCGCATCCCCATACAGGAAAGGCGTTGCGTATTTTTGAAGTTCCGCATTGTGCATAAATTACTTTCTGAGAGTCAGTGATGAAAAAATTGTTTATATCCCTGCTGGCGGTACTGTCTGCCTCAGTAGCCAGTGCTGCTGATTTTCCTGTTACTATTGAAAGTTGTGGGACTCCTGTCACATTCGCCGGTCCGCCGAAAAGGGCTGTTATCAACGACCTTAATATGTCAGAAATGGCGTTTGCACTGCATTTACAGGATCGTATTGTTGGGCTGACTGGTATTAGTGGCTGGTACAAAATGACGCCGGAATTTAAAAAGGCGATGGGCTCGATCCCAGAACTGGCACCCAAATATCCCACTCTGGAAACATTGCTGGCAGCCGAACCTGATTTCTTTTTCGCTGGCTGGAACTATGGGATGAAGGTGGGTGGCGAAGTGACGCCGGATACGCTAAGCAAATATGGCATCAAGACTTTTGTTCTGAGTGAAAGCTGTGTGTTCACCACTGCGCACAAAAATAAAGCCACCATGGATCTGCTGTATAACGATGTCCTCACGCTGGGTAAGATTTTTGGCAAGCGCAATGACGCACAGTCCCTGGTCAGCGGCTGGAAAAAGAGGTTGAATGAACTGCCGAAGCCAGCGGCAGGTACCCGTCCTTTAAAGGTGTTCGTCTACGACTCAGGCGAGGATAAACCGTTTACCAGTGGTAAATATGCGATGCCTACGGCCATAATTGAGGCGGCTGGTGGTAAAAATGTAATGGAGGCGGTGGATACCAGTTGGGGAACGACTTCCTGGGAAAGCGTGGCCGCTACTGAGCCGGACTTCATTATTTTGTTGGATTACCAGACGGGCAGCGGTGCGGATGCACTGCGTCATTTTCTTGAGAATCATCCGTTAATGAAACTGACTCCGGCTGTTCAGCATCATCGATACCTGAAATTACAATATGCTGAACTGACACCGGGGCCTGCCAACGTTGATGCGGTGGAAAAACTCGCGCGGGCGATGTACCCGTCAACGGCGAAGTGATGCTCATGTCGTACCGTTATCACTGGGCGATGTGGGGAGCCATGGTAGTGCTGATTGGGTTGATGTTATTCAGTATTACCAGAGGGACAGTTTCACTGTCGCTAATGTAGGTGCTGGGAGCACTGAAGCTGGTGGATGAGCCGGTATCTGCCATGGTCAGCAGAATTGTGACGGATTTACGCGTACCGAGGATGTTGCTCTCTGTGCTGACAGGGGCGGGACTGGCAATGGTAGGGGCGTTGTTACAAACTACCACCCGTAACGATCTGGCCGATCCTTTTTTGTTCGGGCTATCCTCCGGCGCGTCAGCGGGGGCGGTGCTGGTGATCACCCGTTTTGGTGATCGACTTGGTGTATTAACGCTCCCCGTATCGGCGTTTGTTGGTGGTGTGTGTTCCGCCATAGCAGTAATGCTGTTGTTTCATTTTAAAAAGCAACGCGGAGCTGAGCATCTAATTCTCTGCGGTCTTGCCATCTCTTTTTTGTTCGGGGCGCTGACCAGTTATTTCATTTTTTCGGGCGATCAGCGAGCTGCCAGCTCTGTGCTGTTCTGGTCACTGGGTGGTCTGGGATTAGCCACCTGGAATAATTTGCCTTTCGCAGTGTTCAGCCTGGTGTTGCTGTTTGCTTTTGTCCTGTTACGGTGGCGCTCTCTGGATGGTGTGCTGGCAGGAGAACAGACAGCGTTGTCGCTGGGGATTAACGTGAGTCGTCTGCGCATCGAGATTTTTCTTTGTTGCGCACTGGCAACATCGTTGATGGTGGCATTAACCGGCGTGATTGGATTTGTTGGCTTAATGGTGCCTCATCTGTGTCGGCATTTTGCAGGAGTTAAGCATCTGTTGTTGTTACCTTTGTGTGGCGTCTGGGGTGCAATATTACTGTGTGGCGGCGATATAGTCAGCCGGACGATACTGGCACCGCAGGAACTACCAATTGGCATTATTACGGCGGGCATTGGAGGGTTGTTTATTATCATGTTACTCGCACGAAATTCGTCCAGAAATACGGCCTGTTAAGCACATATAAGACAGAAAAATAAGGCTCTGATGTCTTTTATTCATTCTGAAGGTTGAGGTTGTTGACGCCAATTATGAAAGCAACCGACAATCCTTGTTGACGGTTATATTTATTATAGAGTCAGGTAATAGTGTGATGGCTTTTAGATATTTTAAAATTTATTTATCGCCTGACTCGATTTCAATGATTATTCGTATTGGTGATTTAACCCTTTCCTCGACAAT
>OJZQ01000282.1_pt1 | contig 7706 bp, 5 predicted proteins | sample 1610471 | NCBI WGS metagenome assembly OJZQ01 (sample SAMN04436655, study PRJEB24849) | human gut metagenome | biome: human gut; feature: NICU; material: stool | host: Homo sapiens | place: USA: Saint Louis, MO | collected 2010-05-13 | reverse complement strand
GCAAGCGATCACCGCATGGTCCTGCACGTCCTCCACCAGCACGCCGTCGAACAGGTTGACGTTGCCGATGAACTCGCAGACCAGGCGGCTCGCCGGGGTCTCGTAGATGTCCATCGGGCTGCCGATCTGCTCGATGCAGCCCAGGTGCATGATGGCGATGCGCTGGGCCATGGTCATGGCCTCTTCCTGGTCGTGGGTCACCATCACGCAGGTCACGCCGACGCGCTCGATGATCTCCACCAGTTCCAGTTGCATCTGCGAGCGCAGCTTCTTGTCCAGCGCGCCCATCGGCTCGTCGAGCAGCAGCAGCTTCGGCCGCTTGGCCAGCGAACGGGCCAGGGCCACCCGCTGGCGCTGGCCGCCGGAGAGCTGGTGCGGCTTGCGCTTGGCGTACTGGGTCATGTGCACCAGCTTGAGCATCTCGGCCACGCGCTCGTCGATCTCGGCCTTGGGCAGGCCGTCCTGCTTGAGGCCGAAGGCGATGTTCTGCGCCACGCTCATGTGCGGGAACAGCGCATAGGACTGGAACATCATATTGATCGGCCGCTCGTAGGGCGGCAGGTCGGTGATGTCCTGGCCATCGAGGAAGATCCGCCCCTCGGTGGGCCGCTCGAAACCGGCGAGCATGCGCAACAGGGTGGATTTACCCGAACCGGAGCCGCCGAGCAGGGCGAAGATCTCGCCCTTGTTGATGGTCAGGGACACGGTGTCCACCGCCAGCGTCTCGTCGAACTGCTTGGTTACCCGGTCGATCTTTACCAGCACCTCTTTCGGCTGCTGGTTGCCCTCTAGGGCTTTCTTGTAGGCACCGGAGGCTATCGCCATTACCACAACTCCCAAGTCGTTGAGCCCGGTCACGCTACCGGGCGGAATTTGAACTTATTTGCCGGTCTTGATCCGGGTCCAGGTACGGGTCTGCAGGCGCAGCACCTTGGCCGGCAACACGGCGGAAACGTAGAGCTTGTCGAGCACGGCCTGCGGCGGATACACCTCCTCGCTGTCGCTGACGCTCTTGTCCATCAGCGGGCGGGCCCCCGGTATCGCGTTGGCGTAGCCGACGTAGTCGCTGACCTTGGCGATCACCTCCGGACGCAGCAGGTAGTCGATGAACGCGTAGGCGTTATCGGCGGCCTTGGCATCGGCGGGAATCGCCATCAGGTCGAACCACAGGTTGGCGCCTTCCTTGGGAATCACGTACTGGATGTCGATGCCCTTGCCGGCCTCTTCGGCGCGGGCAGCGGCCTGGAAGACGTCCCCGGAATAGCCGAAGGCGACGCAGATGTTGCCGTTGGCCAGGTCGGAGATGTACTTGGAGGAGTGGAAGTAGCTGACGTAGGGGCGAACCTTGGTCAGGACTTCCTCGGCCTTCTTGTAGTCCTTCGGGTCGTGGGTGTTGGGGTCCAGCCCCAGATAGTTGAGGGCGGCGGGCAGCATCTCGTCGCCGCTGTCCATGAAGGCCACACCGCACTTGGCGAGCTTCTTCATGTTCTCCGGCTCGAAGAGGATGGCCCAGGAGTCGATCGGCTGGTCGCCGAGGACTTCCTTGACCTTGGCCACGTTGTAACCGATGCCGTTGGTGCCCCACAGGTAGGGAACCGCGTACTGGTTGCCCGGGTCGCTGACCTCCAGTTGCTTGAGCAGCGCCGGATCGAGGTTCTTCCAGTTCGGCAGCTTGCTCTTGTCCAGCTTCTGGAAGGCACCGGCCTGGATCTGCTTGCCGAGGAAGTTGTTCGACGGCACCACGATGTCATAGCCGGAGTGGCCGGAGACCAGCTTGCCCTCGAGGGTCTCGTTGGAGTCGAAGACGTCGTAGCTGACGTCGATCCCGCTCTCCTTGGTGAAGTCCTTGAGGGTGGTGGGAGCGATGTAATCGGTCCAGTTATAGATGTGCAGGCTCTTCTTCTCCGCCTGCACGGGGCCCGCGATCGCCGTAGCCAGAGCGGCTACCAGCAGTGTCTTGCCAATGGAATGTTGCATGTCCGACTCCTGTTCCGGGCCTTTTCACGGCAGCACCCTGCCTGTTCGACCCGTGTTCTTCAAGTGCCGATGTAAGCCCAGATCACTCGGGTTTCATGACAACCCGACGATTCCGCCGGGAAACATGAGTGAGCTGGGTTCCCTACCGGCGTGTTGGTTTCAGGTTTTCCGGGCCCTCGGCCCCGGTGCGAGCGACACGACCGGCCCCGGCGCGGCAGATTGGCGCAGCGCCCATGGCAGCGTCTTCGTCGTCGATACTGCGTCCGGTCGTCGGGCCCCCAGGAGGAAGCGTCTGGACGAACGGGCAAAAGAGTCGAACCTCTTCGCAGGGGAGCGTGGCCGGAGGAAACCCGGCCGCGTTCCGGTTCTCTCGTGCCGGAGCGCCGGCGGCGTCAGGCGCCGCCGGGCTCCTCGCGGATCACTTGCCGGACTTGATCTTGGTCCAGCTGCGGGTCATCGCCCGCTGGGTCTTGGCCGGCAGGTCGGGGAAGGTATACAGCTTCTTCATGACCTCTTCGCTCGGGTAGATGCCCGGGTCGTTGCGGATCGCCTCGGACACCAGCGGGGTGGCCGCCGCGTTGCCGTTGGGGAACTGAACCACGTCGGTGATCTCGGCCATGATTTCCGGCTTCATCAGGAAGTTGACGAAGGCCAGGGCGCCCTCGGTGTTCTCGGCGTCCTTCGGAATGGCGACCATGTCGAAGAAGCTGCCGGCGCCTTCCTTGGGAATGTTGTACTTGACGGTGACCTTGTTCTTCGCCTCTTCGGCGCGGGACTTGGCCTGGTAGATGTCGCCGGAGTAGCCGATGGCGACGCAGATGTTGCCGTTGGCCAGGTCGGAAATGTACTTCGACGAGTGGAAGTAGGTGACGTAGGGACGGATCTTCAGGAACAGCTCTTCGGCCGCCTTGAGTTCCTTGGGATTGTCGGTGTCCGGCTTGTAGCCGAGATAATGCAGGGCCGCCGGGAGGATCTCGGTCGGCGAGTCGAGGAAGCTGACGCCGCACTGCTTAAGCTTCTGGATGTTCTCCGGCTTGAATACCAGGTCCCAGGAATCCACCGGCGCGTTGTCGCCGAAGGCCGCCTTGACCTTGTCCGGGTTGTAGCCGATGCCGATGGTGCCCCACATGTAGGGAATCGCATGCTCGTTGCCCGGGTCGCTGACTTCCAGGGTGTGCATCAGGTCCTTGTTCAGGTTCTTCCAGTTCGGCAGCTTGGACTTGTCGAGCTTCTGGTAGACCCCGGCCTTGATCTGCTTGGCGAGGAAGGAGTTGGACGGCACCACCACGTCGTACCCGGACTTGCCCGCCAGCAACTTGGCTTCCAGCACTTCGTTGCTGTCGTAGACGTCGTAGACGACCTTGATCCCAGTTTCCTTGGTGAACTTCTCCAGGGTGTCCGGCGCGATGTAGTCGGACCAGTTGTACACGTGCAGCACCTTGTTGTCCGCAGCCTGCGCCATACCGGCCACAGAGCCCGCCAAGGTCAGGGCGAGCAGGGTCTTACCGAAACGTTTCATCATGCGGGGTAGCTCCATTTTTGTTGAAGTATCCGGGCGGTGGCGCAACCGATCGCGTCACCACCCGGTGAGCCTGGCCAACGCACTGGCGCAGTCTGGCAAAAGTCCGCTCAGGGACTCAAGCCAGGACGGCGGCGGCGGTCTGATCGAGGCACTTGCGCGCCAGGGTGATCAACTCATCGATCTGCGACGGATCGATCACCAGCGGCGGCGAGATAATCATAGTGTCGCCCACCGCGCGCATGATCAAACCGTTGCGGAAACAATGTTCCCGGCACAGCATCCCGACGCCCTTGTCGGTGAAACGCTCGCGGGTCTTCTTGTTCTTGACCAGCTCCAGGGCGGCGACCATGCCGACCCCGCGCGCTTCGCCCACCAACGGGTGGTCGGCCAGCTCCTGCCAGCGTTTCTGCAAATACGGTGCCGTTTCCGCCTTCACCTTCTCGATGATCTTCTCTTCGCGCAGGATGCGGATGTTCTCCAGGGCCACGGCGGCCGCCACCGGGTGACCGGAATAGGTGAAGCCGTGGTAGAACTCGCCGCCCTGGTTGAGCACTTCGACGATCTCGTCGCGCACCACCACCCCGCCCATGGGGATGTAGCCGGAGGTGAGGCCCTTGGCGATCGGCATCAGGTCCGGGGCGTTGCCGTAGTACTGGCTGCCGAACCACTCGCCGGTACGGCCGAAGCCGCAGATCACTTCGTCGGCGATGAACAGGATGTCGTACTTGGCGAGGATCTCGCGGATCTTCGGCCAGTAGGTGTCCGGCGGGGCGATCACGCCGCCGGCGCCCTGGATCGGCTCGGCGATGAAGGCGGCGACGTTTTCCTCGCCCACTTCGAGAATCTTCTTCTCCAGCTGCTCGGCGGCCCAGACGCCGAACTCGTCCGGCGACATGTCGCCGCCCTCGCCGTACCAGTAGGGCTGGGCGATGTGGACGATGCCCGGGATGGGGAAATCACCCTGCTCATGCAACGCCTTCATGCCGCCCAGGCTGACGCCGGCGACGGTGGAGCCGTGGTAGCCGTTCCAGCGGCCGATCACCACTTTCTTCTGCGGCTGGCCCTTGGTCGCCCAATAGTGGCGGACCATACGCAGCACGGTGTCGTTGGCCTCGGAGCCGGAGCCGGTGAAGAACACGTGGTTCATGCCTTCCGGAGCGACGTCGGCGATCGCCTTGGCCAGCTCGACCACCGGCGGGTGGGCGGTCTGGAAGAACAGGTTGTAGAACGGCAACTCGCGCATCTGCCGGGTGGCGGCCTGGACCAGCTCCTCGCGGCCGTAGCCGACGTTGACGCACCAGAGGCCGGCCATCGCATCGAGGATCTTGTTGCCCTCGCTGTCCCAGATATAGACGCCTTCGGCCTTGGTGATGATCCGCGCGCCCTTCTCGTTCAACTGCTTGTAGTCGGTGAACGGCGGCAGATGGTGGTCGCGGCTCAACGCCTGCCACTCACGGGTCTTGGCGTTGGTGATTTGGCTGTTCATGTCACACCTCTTCTATTCAAGACTGTCCGGGAGCGGCGGACCACGCCGGCCGCCCCCGGTCAGGATCAAACGGAAAGCAGGAGGAATTCCCGCTCCCAGGAGCTGATTACCCGCTTGAAATTCTCGTGCTCCGCACGCTTCACCGCGACGTAGCCGCTGATGAACTTGCTGCCGAGATACTGCTCGAGGGGCTTGCAGTTCTCCATGCGCTCCAGCGCCGCTTCGATCGTCAGCGGCAGGCGCAGGTTGCGGCGTTCATAGCCGCGACCTTTGACCTGGGCGCTCGGCTTGATGCCTTCGACCATGCCGATGTAGCCGCACAGCAGGCTGGCAGCCAGCGCCAGGTAAGGGTTGGCGTCGGCGCCGGCGAGACGGTTCTCGACCCGGCGGTTCTCCGGGCTGGAGTCCGGCACGCGCAGGCCGACGGTACGGTTCTCTTCGCCCCACTCGACGTTCACCGGCGCCGAGGTATCGGGCAGGAAGCGGCGGAACGAGTTCACGTTGGGCGCGAACAGCGGCAGCACTTCCGGGATGAACTTCTGCAGGCCGCCGATATGGTGCAGGAACAGCTCGCTCATGGTGCCGTCGGCATTGGAGAAGATGTTCTTGCCGGTCTTCACGTCGACGATGCTCTGGTGCAGGTGCATCGCGCTGCCCGGCTCGCCGGTCATCGGCTTGGCCATGAAGGTCGCGGCGACGTTGTGCTTGAGCGCGGCCTCGCGCATGGTGCGCTTGAACACCAGGATCTGGTCGGCCAGGTCGAGGGCGTCGCCATGACGGAAGTTGATCTCCATCTGCGCGGTGCCTTCCTCGTGGATCAGCGTATCCAGGTCAAGGCCCTGGGCCTCGCACCAGTCGTACATGTCCTCGAACAGCGGGTCGAACTCGTTGGCGGCGTCGATGGAGAACGACTGACGCCCGGTTTCCTGGCGTCCGGAGCGGCCCACCGGGGCCTGCAACGGATAGTCGGGGTCGTCGCTGCGCTTGGTCAGGTAGAACTCCATCTCTGGCGCCACGATCGGCCGCCAGCCCTTGTCGGCATACATCTTCAACACGCGCTTGAGGATGTTGCGCGGCGACAGCTCGATGGGATTGCCGAGCTTGTCGAAGGTGTCGTGGATCACCATCGCGGTGGGCTCGATGGCCCAGGGGACGAGGAACACGGCATTCTCGTCCGGGCGGCAGACCATATCGATGTCGGCCGGGTCGAGCAGGTCGTAGTAAATGTCGTCTTCCACGTAGTCGCCGGTGACGGTCTGCAGCAGAACGCTCTCCGGCAGGCGCATGCCCTTTTCCGCGATGAATTTGTTGGTCGGCGAGATCTTGCCGCGGGCGATGCCTGTCAGATCGGAAATCAGGCATTCCACTTCGGTGATCTTGCGTTCCTTCAGCCAGCTGGTCAGCTGGTCTAACTTGGTAGTCATAAAGACCTCAGGGTTGAGAGTCCGGCCCCAACAGCCGGACTCAACGTTGCCCCGCCCTCTTGCTGCAGGCCTTACCGAAAGCCTGGAAGATAGCGAGATAGTTGGGGTTCGTCAGAACCTGCCACTCCGGGTGCCATTGCACACCAAGAGCGAAGGCTTTTGCACCTTCTACGGAGATGGCTTCGACCAACCCGTCAGGCGCCAGTGCTTCTACTCGAAGGCCCGGCGCCAGACGATCAACGCCCTGGCCATGGATGGAATTGACCTGGAACTCGCTCGGCAAGCCGATACCGGCGAGCACTCCGCCCGGCTGCACATGCATGGCATGGCGCGGCGCGTACTGAACCTCGAGCGGCTGGTCGGCCGGCTCGCGGTGGTCCATGAAGGTTCCGACCTCGTGCACCTTCTGGTGCAGGCTGCCGCCGAAAGCCACGTTCATTTCCTGGAAACCGCGGCAGATGCCGAGGACCGGAATGCCGGCGTCGATGGCGGCGCGGACCAGCGGCAGCGTGGTGGCGTCGCGGTCGGAGTCGTGGAGGGTGCCGGGCTCGCTCGCCGGTCCACTATAATGACGGGGCTCGACGTTCGACGGCGAGCCAGTGAAGAGCAAGCCGTCGACGCTGTCCAGCAGGGCTGCCTGGTCGATCGACTCGCCCAGCGCAGGAATGATCAGCGGGAGACCGCCAGCGCCGTTGACGACGGCACGCAGATATTTGTCGCCGGCAATGTGGTAGGGATGAAGACCGATCTGCTTGGTGCAGGCGGTGACGCCGATTAACGGCAGGCGAGACATGAGACACCCGTTGTTTGTAGATGTTATGGGGTTTGGCCGAGCTTAGCGTTGTTCATTTTTTTACACAATAGGCCTGTAAAAAATTGAACACGCACTCCTGAACACCCTTCGACGCGAGGTTTTTTTCGGCTTTTCGTCCGGCGAAAATGCCCTGAAAACGGCCTCAACGCCCCACAAGAGGGCGTTTTTGGCGGCTATTGACATCCCACAGGCTTTCGGATTGACTCATAGCCTACCCCCCGCATGATTGAAATTTTTAACAAAAAAGGTGTTGCATCATGTCGGTACCCCAGCGTGCCGTTCAGCTCACTGAACCGAGCGAGTTCCTCAAGGAACATCCCGAGGTCCAGTTCGTCGACCTCCTTATTGCAGACATGAATGGCGTGGTTCGCGGCAAGCGGATCGAACGCAACAGTCTGAACAAAGTCTTCGAAAAAGGTATCAATCTCCCCGCTTCCCTGTTCGCCCTCGATATCACCGGCTCCACCGTAGAGAGTACCGGCC
>OJZQ01000267.1_pt1 | contig 8510 bp, 5 predicted proteins | sample 1610471 | NCBI WGS metagenome assembly OJZQ01 (sample SAMN04436655, study PRJEB24849) | human gut metagenome | biome: human gut; feature: NICU; material: stool | host: Homo sapiens | place: USA: Saint Louis, MO | collected 2010-05-13 | reverse complement strand
CGCTGCCGCCGTGGATCCGCAGGTAGCCATCGCGCATTTCCAGTTGGCCCTGGAACAGGTCGGTGTTCGGCTTGTGGCCGATGGCGATGAACACGCCGGCCAGCGACAGTTCGCTGGTGCTGCCGTCGATGGTGCTCTTCAGGCGTACGCCGGTGACGCCGCTGGCGTCGCCCAGCACCTCGTCCAGGGTGGTGTTCCAGTGCAGGCGCACGTTGCCGTTCTCGGCCTTGTCGAACAGCTTGTCCTGGAGGATTTTCTCCGAACGCAGCTTGTCGCGACGGTGGATCAGGTGGACTTCCTTGGCGATGTTGGCCAGGTACAGCGCTTCCTCGACGGCGGTATTGCCGCCGCCGACCACGCAGACCACCTGGTTGCGGTAGAAGAAGCCGTCGCAGGTGGCGCAGGCGGAAACGCCCTTGCCCATGAAGGCTTCTTCCGACGACATGCCCAGGTATTGCGCGGAGGCACCGGTGGCAATGATCAATGCATCGCAGGTATAAGTGCCACTATCGCCCTTCAGTGTGAAGGGGCGCTGTTGCAACTCGGCGGTGTGGATGTGGTCGTAGACGATCTCGGTGTCGAAACGCTCGGCGTGCTGCTGCATGCGGGTCATCAGCGCCGGGCCGGTAAGGCCTTCGACGTCGCCCGGCCAGTTGTCGACTTCGGTGGTGGTGGTCAGCTGGCCGCCTGGCTGGATGCCGGTGATCACCACTGGCTTGAGATTGGCGCGTGCGGCGTACACGGCGGCGGTATAGCCGGCCGGACCGGAGCCCAGGATGATGAGGCGCGAATGCTTGACTTCACTCATAAAAAGACTCCATAAGCCTTTGTCACATAAGAAAATGCGTGCTCCAATGGAGCCGCCTGAAGAGTTCTGCCGGCTATGCTACACCTATCCGCAAAAGGCCGGCAAAACCCCGGGGCCGGGATCAGCCACGCACGGATTGCCGCTGATTTCGGGTGTGATTTTTCAGAGTTTCCCTAAAGCCGTACAATAGGCGCGTTTTGACCAAGACAGCTTCTAAAGCACCAGCCGTGCGCAGGAAAAATAGCGATTTGAAGGATTCGACCACCGCGAGCCATGCCGCCGCATGGCGTCAGCAACTGCATTCCCGCCTGAAGGAAGGGGTCCTGATCGCGCTGGGCGCGCTCTGCCTCTACTTGTGGATGGCTCTGCTCACCTATGACCCGGCCGATCCGAGCTGGAGTCACTCGAGCCAGGTTGACCAGGTGCAGAATGCCGCCGGTCGGCTCGGTGCGGTATCCGCCGATATCCTGTTCATGACGCTCGGCTACTTCGCCTACCTCTTTCCGCTGTTGCTGGGCATCAAGACCTGGCAGGTATTCCGCCGCCGCAACCTGCCGTGGGAATGGAACACCTGGCTGTTTTCCTGGCGCCTGGTCGGGCTGATCTTCCTGATTCTGGCCGGCTCGGCACTGGCCTACATCCATTTCCACGCCAGCGGCCACATGCCGGCCAGCGCCTCGGCCGGCGGCGCCATCGGCCAGAGCCTAGGGCGCGTCGCGGTGGATGCGCTGAACGTGCAGGGCAGCACGCTGGTGTTCTTCGCCCTGTTCCTCTTCGGCCTGACGGTGTTCGCCGACCTCTCCTGGTTCAAGGTGATGGATGTCACCGGCAAGATCACCCTGGACTTCTTCGAACTGATCCAGAACGCCTTCAATCGCTGGATGGGCGCGCGCGCCGAGCGCAAGCAACTGGTCGCGCAACTGCGCGAGGTCGACGAGCGTGTCGCCGAGGTGGTGGCGCCGAGCGTGCCGGACCGCCGCGAACAGTCCAAGGCCAAGGAGCGCTTGCTGGAACGCGAAGAGGCCCTGGCCAAGCACATGAGCGAGCGGGAGAAGCGCCCGCCGCCGAAGATCGATCCGCCACCGCCGCCGAAGGCCCCGGAGCCGAGCAAGCGCGTGCTGAAAGAGAAGCAGGCGCCGCTGTTCGTCGATACGGCGGTGGAGGGCACCCTGCCGCCGCTGTCGCTGCTCGACCCGGCGGAAGTGAAGCAGAAGAGCTACTCGCCCGAGTCGCTGGAGGCGATGTCGCGCCTGCTGGAGATCAAGCTGAAGGAGTTCGGCGTCGAGGTCAGCGTGGATTCGGTGCATCCGGGCCCCGTGATCACCCGTTTCGAGATCCAGCCCGCGGCGGGGGTCAAGGTCAGCCGCATTTCCAACCTGGCCAAGGACCTGGCGCGCTCGCTGGCGGTGATCAGCGTGCGGGTGGTGGAAGTGATTCCCGGCAAGACCACCGTCGGCATCGAGATTCCCAACGAAGACCGGCAGATGGTGCGCTTCTCCGAAGTGCTGTCGTCGCCGGAGTACGACGAGCACAAGTCCACCGTGCCGCTGGCACTGGGCCACGACATCGGCGGTCGGCCGATCATCACCGACCTGGCGAAGATGCCGCACCTGCTGGTGGCCGGTACCACCGGCTCCGGTAAGTCGGTGGGGGTCAACGCCATGCTCCTGTCGATCCTGTTCAAGTCCACGCCGAGCGAGGCGCGACTGATCATGATCGACCCGAAGATGCTCGAACTGTCGATCTACGAAGGGATCCCGCACCTGCTCTGCCCGGTGGTCACCGACATGAAGGAAGCCGCCAACGCCCTGCGCTGGAGCGTGGCGGAGATGGAGCGGCGCTACCGCCTGATGGCGGCCATGGGCGTGCGCAACCTGGCTGGCTTCAACCGCAAGGTGAAGGACGCCGAGGAGGCCGGCACGCCGCTGACCGACCCGCTGTTCCGTCGCGAAAGCCCGGACGACGAGCCGCCGCAACTGAGCACCCTGCCGACCATCGTGGTGGTGGTCGACGAATTCGCCGACATGATGATGATCGTCGGCAAGAAGGTCGAGGAGCTTATCGCCCGTATCGCGCAGAAGGCGCGGGCGGCCGGTATCCACCTGATCCTGGCGACCCAGCGGCCGTCGGTGGACGTGATCACCGGCCTGATCAAGGCCAACATCCCGACCCGGATCGCCTTCCAGGTCTCCAGCAAGATCGACTCGCGCACCATCCTCGACCAGGGTGGCGCCGAACAACTTCTCGGCCACGGCGACATGCTCTACCTGCCGCCGGGCACAGGCCTGCCGATTCGCGTGCACGGCGCCTTCGTTTCCGACGACGAGGTGCACCGGGTGGTCGAGGCCTGGAAGCTGCGCGGCGCGCCCGACTACATCGAGGACATCCTCGCTGGCGTCGACGAAGGCGGCAGCGGTGGCGGTTCCTTCGATGGCGGCGACGGCTCCGGCGAAGGCAGCGAGGACGACCCGCTCTACGACGAGGCGGTACGTTTCGTCACCGAGAGTCGCCGGGCATCGATCTCCGCCGTGCAACGCAAGCTGAAGATCGGCTACAACCGCGCCGCGCGGATGATCGAGGCGATGGAGATGGCCGGCGTGGTCACCCCGATGAATACCAACGGCTCCCGCGAAGTCATCGCGCCGGCGCCGGTTCGTGATTGAACCCGACAGGTTTTAGAGGATTCCGATGCGACTGATCCGCACGTTGTTCGTTGCCGCCCTGGCCATGGGCGCTTCGCTGGCCCATGCCGACGACAGCGCCGCTGTCCAGCGCCTGACCGGCCTGCTGAACAAGGCCCAGACCCTGACCGCGCGTTTTTCCCAACTGACCCTGGACGGTAGCGGCACGCGCCTGCAGGAAACCGCCGGCCAACTGAGCCTGAAGCGGCCGGGACTGTTCCGCTGGCATACCGATGCGCCGAACGAGCAATTGCTCATTTCCAACGGCGAGAAGGTCTGGCTGTACGACCCGGACCTGGAGCAGGTGACCATCCAGAAGCTCGATCAGCGCCTGACCCAGACGCCGGCGCTGCTGCTCTCCGGCGACATCTCGAAGATCAGCGAAAGCTTCGCCATCACCTACAAGGAAGGCGGCAACGTAGTCGATTTCGTGCTCAAGCCGAAGACCAAGGACACCCTCTTCGACACCTTGCGTCTGTCGTTCCGCAGCGGCAAGGTGAACGACATGCAGATGATCGATGGCGTCGGCCAGCGCACCAACATCCTGTTCTTCGACGTGAAGATGAACGAGGCGCTGGATGCCAAGCAATTCACCTTCGACGTTCCGCCGGGCGTCGACGTGATCCAGGAGTAAGCGCAAGCCGTGGATCTGTTCCGCAGCGAGCCCGTCGCGCAGCCCCTGGCGGCACGGCTGAGGCCCGCAAACCTGGACGAGTACGTGGGGCAGGAACACCTGCTGGCCCGCGGCAAGCCCTTGCGCGAGGCGCTGGAGCAGGGCGCGCTGCACTCGATGATCTTCTGGGGCCCGCCGGGAGTCGGCAAGACTACCCTGGCGCGGCTGCTGGCGCAGGTGTCGGACGCCCATTTCGAGACCATTTCCGCGGTGCTGTCCGGGGTCAAGGAGATCCGCCAGGCGGTCGAGGTGGCCAAGCAGCACGCGGCGCAATACGGGCGCCGGACCATCCTGTTCGTCGATGAGGTGCACCGCTTCAACAAGAGCCAGCAGGATGCCTTCCTGCCCTATGTGGAAGACGGCACGCTGATCTTCATTGGCGCGACCACCGAGAACCCGTCCTTCGAGTTGAACAATGCGCTGCTCTCGCGGGCTCGCGTGTATGTCCTCAAGAGCCTCGACGAAGCCGCCCTGCGCAAGCTGGTGGGCCGCGCGCTGAACGAGGACAAGGGCCTCGGCAAGCGCAAGCTGAGGCTGCCGGAGGAGAGCTTCCAGGTTCTCCTGGCCGCCGCCGACGGCGATGGGCGGCGCCTGCTGAACCTGCTGGAGAACGCTGCCGACCTCGCCGAGGACGGCAGCGAGATCAGCCCCGAGCTGCTGCAGAATCTGCTCGGCGATACCCGCCGACGTTTCGACAAGGGCGGCGAGGCGTTCTACGACCAGATCAGCGCGCTGCACAAGTCGGTGCGCGGCTCCAATCCCGACGCGGCACTCTATTGGTTCGCGCGTATGCTCGACGGCGGCTGCGATCCCCTGTACATCGCCCGGCGGGTGGTGCGCATGGCCAGCGAGGAGGTTGGCAACGCCGATCCTCGCGCCCTCGGCCTATGCCTGTCGGCCTGGGACGTGCAGGAGCGCCTGGGCAGCCCCGAAGGCGAGCTGGCGGTGGCCCAGGCCATCGTCTACCTGGCCTGTGCGCCGAAGAGCAATGCGGTGTACAGCGCGTTCAACGCGGCGATGCGCGACGTCGCCGAAAGCGGCTCGCGGGAAGTGCCATTGCACTTGCGCAACGCGCCGACCAAATTGATGAAGAGCCTCGGCTATGGCGAGGAATACCGCTACGCCCACGACGAGCCGGATGCCTATGCCGCCGGAGAGGATTATTTCCCCGAGGATCTGGAGCCGCGGCGTTACTATCAACCGGTGCCGAGGGGCCTGGAACTGAAGATCCGCGACAAGCTGGAACACCTGGCCGAGCTGGATCGCACCAGTCCCCGCCAACGCAGAAAATCCTGAGCGGTATGGGCTCGGCGGAGCTAGCCAGGCTTCCGCGACGGCGTCGATGACGTCGCCGGGGCCGGCGAAGCGCCAACCGGGCCACGAACCGCCGATAACCGACACGAGACGAGAAAAGAGCATGCTCGATCCCAAACTGGTACGCACCCAGCCGCAAGAAGTGGCTGCCCGCCTGGCCACCCGTGGCTTCCAACTGGATGTCGCACGCATCGAAGCGCTGGAAGAGCAGCGCAAGTCGGTACAGACCCGTACCGAGCAGCTGCAAGCCGAGCGCAACGCGCGTTCCAAGGCGATCGGCCAGGCCAAGCAGCGTGGCGAGGACATCGCGCCGCTGCTGGCCGATGTCGATCGCATGGGCTCCGAGCTGGAGGAAGGCAAGCGCCAGCTGGACGCCATCCAGGGCGAACTGGATGCCATGCTGCTGGGCATTCCCAACCTGCCGCACGAGTCGGTGCCGGTCGGTGCCGACGAGGACGCCAACGTCGAAGTGCGTCGCTGGGGCACGCCGAAGACCTTCGATTTCGAGGTCAAGGACCATGTCGCCCTCGGTGAACGGTACGGCTGGCTGGATTTCGAGACCGCTGCCAAGCTTTCCGGCGCGCGCTTCGCCCTCATGCGCGGCCCGATCGCCCGCCTGCATCGCGCCCTGGCGCAGTTCATGATCAACCTGCATACCGCCGAGCATGGCTACGAGGAGGCCTACACCCCCTATCTCGTCCAGGCTCCGGCGCTGCAAGGCACCGGCCAGTTGCCGAAGTTCGAGGAGGACCTGTTCAAGATCGGCCGCGACGGCGAAGCTGACCTCTACCTGATCCCGACCGCCGAGGTTTCGCTGACCAACATCGTCTCCGGGCAGATCCTCGACGCCAAGCAATTGCCGCTGAAGTTCGTCGCCCATACCCCGTGCTTCCGCAGCGAGGCCGGTGCCTCCGGGCGCGATACCCGCGGCATGATCCGTCAGCATCAGTTCGACAAGGTGGAGATGGTGCAGATCGTCGATCCGGCCACTTCCTACGAGGCGCTGGAAGGCCTGACCGCCAACGCCGAGCGCGTCCTGCAACTGCTCGAGTTGCCGTATCGGGTGCTGGCGCTGTGCACCGGCGACATGGGCTTCGGTGCGACCAAGACCTACGACCTGGAAGTCTGGGTTCCCAGCCAGGACAAGTACCGCGAGATTTCCTCCTGCTCCAACTGCGGCGACTTCCAGGCCCGGCGCATGCAGGCCCGCTACCGCAATCCGGAAACCGGCAAGCCCGAGCTGGTGCACACCCTTAACGGCTCCGGCCTGGCCGTCGGCCGCACCTTGGTGGCGGTACTGGAGAACTACCAGCAGGCGGACGGCTCGATCCGTGTGCCGGAAGTCCTCAAGCCCTACATGGCTGGCATCGAGGTGATCGGCTGACATGGATTTCCTGCCGCTGTTCCACTCCTTGCAAGGGCGCCTCGCGCTGGTGGTCGGTGGCGGCGAAGTCGCCCTGCGCAAGGCGCGCCTGCTGGCCGACGCCGGCGCGCGCCTGCGCGTGGTCGCGCCGCAGATCCACATCGAACTGCGGCATCTGGTGGAGCAGGGCGGCGGCGAGCTGCTTGAACGCGACTACCAGGACGGCGACCAGCCCGGCTGCGTCCTGATCATCGCCGCCACCGACGACGAACCGCTGAACGCCGAGGTGTCGCGAGCGGCCAATGCGCGCGGGATACCGGTCAACGTGGTGGACGCGCCGGCCCTGTGCAGCGTGATCTTCCCGGCCATCGTCGACCGTTCGCCGCTGGTGGTGGCGGTCTCCAGCGGCGGCGATGCGCCCGTGCTGGCGCGGCTGATCCGGGCCAAACTGGAAACCTGGATTCCCTCGACCTACGGGCAACTGGCCGGACTCGCCAGCCGCTTCCGCCACCGGGTCAAGGAATTGCTACCCGACCTGCAGCAGCGCCGGGTGTTCTGGGAAAACCTGTTCCAGGGCGAGATCGCCGAGCGTGTCCTGGCCGGCCGTCCGGCGGAAGCCGAGCGTCTCCTGGAGGAGCACCTGGCCGGCGGCCTCGCGCACATAGCCACGGGCGAGGTATATCTGGTCGGGGCCGGGCCGGGGGATCCGGACCTGCTGACGTTCCGTGCCCTGCGCCTGATGCAGCAGGCCGACGTGGTGCTCTACGATCGCCTGGTGGCGCCGTCGATCCTCGAATTATGCCGCCGCGATGCCGAACGCCTGTACGTCGGCAAGCGCCGCGCCGAACATGCGGTGCCGCAGGATCGGATCAACCGCCTGCTGGTGGAGCTGGCCAGCCAGGGCAAGCGCGTGCTGCGCCTGAAGGGTGGCGACCCGTTCATCTTCGGCCGCGGCGGTGAGGAAATCGACGAACTGGCTGCCCACGGCATACCTTTCCAGGTCGTGCCGGGAATCACCGCGGCCAGCGGCTGCGCGGCCTACGCCGGGATTCCACTGACTCATCGCGATCATGCGCAATCGGTTCGTTTCGTCACCGGTCATCTGAAGGACGGCACCACCGACCTGCCGTGGCAGGACCTGGTAGCGCCTGGCCAGACCCTGGTGTTCTACATGGGCCTGGTGGGATTGCCGGTGATCTGCGAGCAACTGGTCGCCCACGGTCGCTCCGCCCAGACCCCGGCGGCGCTGATCCAGCAGGGGACCACCGCCCAGCAGCGGGTATTCACCGGAACCCTGGAAAACCTGCCGCAACTGGTGGCTGAGCACGAAGTGCATGCGCCGACCCTGGTGATCGTCGGCGAAGTCGTGCAACTGCGCGACAAGCTGGCCTGGTTCGAAGGCGCCCGCGAGGACGCCTGAGCCTTCAGCCTTCTCCCCAGATGCCCTTGCCGGGAAGTCGTTCCCGGCCTGGCGCGCGCGCCAGGTCGAGACGCGGGCCCAGCGGTACTATCCCGGTCGGGTTGATGGTGCGGTGGCTGGCGTAGTAGTGCCCCTTGATATGTTCGAAGTCCACTGTCTCGCCGATGCCCGGGCGTTGGTACAGCTCGCGCAACCAGCCGGAGAGATTCGGGTAGTCTTCGATGCGCCGCAGGTTGCACTTGAAGTGTCCG
>OJZQ01000245.1_pt1 | contig 10732 bp, 2 predicted proteins | sample 1610471 | NCBI WGS metagenome assembly OJZQ01 (sample SAMN04436655, study PRJEB24849) | human gut metagenome | biome: human gut; feature: NICU; material: stool | host: Homo sapiens | place: USA: Saint Louis, MO | collected 2010-05-13 | reverse complement strand
ACCTCTACGGGGATGTGTACAGCCTCGGCAGGCTGGATATCGCCCGCGACGATGCCGGCAACCGTGCCGCCAGCCTGCGCAACCTTTCCGGGGTGATCGAGAGCGGCAAGGACTTCAGCCTGCGTGCCAGCCTGATCGAGAACCGTCGCGCCGTGCTGGAAAGCAAGTCGGGCCTGTACACCGCGAAGATGGAGCAGACCGCCTGCATCGAAGGCGTCAACGCGGGCGACTGCAGCGGCAAGCGCAACGCCATCTGGACCATCACCCAGCGCGACAAGACCGAGGTCACCGCCAGCAGCGCCATGGGGCAACTGCTGGCCGGAGGCGACTTCGCCATCGACGGCGGCACCCTGAACAACCTTTCCAGTCTGATCGGCAGCGGCGGCAACCTCACCGCCAACCTCGAAGTCCTCGACAACCAGGGCCTGGAAACCGGCGAGCTGGAAACCATCCGCGTGCTGCGTACCGCTCGCGGCGGCGATATCGGCGGCATCGACCAGAAGTCGCGCAACTTCACCAACCTCTACTGGTACCAGAGCGCCAATTTCGACCCGGCGCGCGCGGGCGAGATCCCCGCCGCGCTCAACGCGATCCTCAGCGACTGGTCCTTCGAGTACGAATTCCCGAGCAAGGGGCCGACCCCGATCAGCAGTGGCGACCAGTCCTACGCAGCGGTGATCCAGGCCGCCGGCGACGTCACGGTCAATGCCAGCACGCGCATCGACAACGGCGTCACCCGCCCCGGCTACACCTTCGTCGGCAGCGGCCGCCAGGTGGGCGACAGCGCGGTGGGCGGCAGCGGGGTTTCGGTGGTCGTGCCGCTGACCTCGCAACTGCCGCCCGACCTGGCGCGGCGCCAGGTCAACCCGGTTACCCTGCCCGGCTTCAGCCTGCCCCAGGGTGACAACGGCCTGTTCCGTCTCAGCTCGCGCTTTGCCGAGGACGGCAATGGCAGCGCCGCGCTCGGTGCCGGCGCCGACCGCACCCAGGGCGGTAGCGGCGTCTCGGTCGGCCAGCAAGGCGCCGGCAACGCCGCCGGTACCTGGCAGGGCCAGGGCGTGCGAGTCGACGGCCTGGCTGGCGCGGCCAACGTCCAGGGTCAGGGCGGTAGCACGCTCGGCGGTAGCCTGCCGGGCGTCGCCCGGGTCCAGGGCGTGCCCGGCAACGCCACGCCGAGCGCCAGCCACAAGTACCTGATCGAGACCAACCCGGCGCTCACCGAACTGAAGCAGTTCCTCAACTCGGACTACCTGCTCAGCGGCCTGGGCATGAACCCGGACGATAGCAAGAAGCGTCTCGGCGACGGTCTCTACGAGCAGCGGCTGATCCGCGACGCGGTGGTGGCGCGCACCGGCCAGCGCTACATCGACGGGCTGAGCAGCGACGAGGCGCTGTTCCGCTACCTGATGGACAACGCCATCGCTTACAAGGACCAACTGCACCTGCAACTGGGTGTGGGCCTGAGCGCGGAGCAGATGGCGGCGCTGACCCACGACATCGTCTGGCTGGAAGAGGTCGAGGTGAACGGCGAGAAGGTCCTCGCGCCGGTGGTCTACCTGGCCCAGGCGGAGGGTCGGCTGGCACCCAACGGTGCGCTGATCCAGGGCCGCGACGTGAAGCTGGTGAGCGGCGGCGACCTGCATAACGTCGGCACCCTGCGCGCGCGGAACGACCTCAGCGCGACAGCCGGCAACCTCGACAACAGCGGCCTGATCGAGGCCGGCAAGCGCCTCGACCTGCTCGCCGGCGACTCGATCCGCAACCGCCAGGGCGGGGTCATCGCCGGGCGCGACGTGAGCCTCACCGCGCTGACCGGCGACGTGATCAACGAACGCAGCGTGACCCGCTACGACAGCGCGCTCGACGGCCGCACCTGGGAACGCAGCTTCGCCGACAGCGCCGCGCGGGTGGAGGCGGCGAACAGCCTGAACGTCCAGGCCGGACGCGACATCGCCAACCTCGGCGGGGTGCTGCAGAGCCGCGGCGACCTCAGCCTCGACGCCGGACGCGACGTCACCGTCGCCGCCGTCGAGGACCGCCAGGGCCAGACCCGCTGGAGCACGTCGCGGCTACAGAGCGTGACCCAGCTTGGCGCCGAAGTCAGCGCCGGGCGGGACCTGAACGTCAGCGCCGGGCGCGACCTCAGCGCAGTGGCCAGCGCCCTCGAAGCGCGCCGCGACATCGCCCTCTCCGCCGGGCGCGACGTGACCCTGGCGGCGGCGGCGAACGAGGAGCACAGCTTCGCCACCGGCAAGAAGGTGACGGCGAAGAACGATCGGGTGGAACACCAATCGACCGTGGTCAGCGCCGGCGGCGATCTCAGCGTGCAAGGCGGCAATGACGTGACCTTCGTTGCCAGTCAGGCGAAGGCCAGCAACGAGGCCTATCTGTACGCCGGCAACGACCTCAATCTGCTGGCGGCTCACGACGAAAGCTATTCCTACTACTCGAAGAAGAAAAAAGGCTCGTTCGGGCGCAGCAGTAGCCGGATGAGCGAGAGCGAAGCCAGTACCGTGGTGTCGTCGTCGATCCAGGCGGGACAAGGGGCGGAACTGGTCGCCAAGCGTGACGTCAACGTCGAGGCCTCTTCCGCCTCCAGCACGAAGGGCGAGCTGGCGGTCGTGGCGGGGCGCGATGTGAACCTCACGGCAGCTGAGAACAGCTACTCCAGCGTGTCCGCGAAATCCAAGTCCGGAGGCTTGGGGCTGTCATCCACCAGCAAGGCCAACGCCCAGTCCTCTTCCTACACCAGCGTTCAGGGCGCCACGTTGAGTGGCGATACCACCGTGGTGCAGGCGGGAAGGGACATCTCGGTGGCCGCCAGCAATGTGGTTTCTACCGGGAAGACTGCGCTGCGTGCCGGCAACGACATCATCATCGACAGCGTGGCGGAGACGTCGGAGTCGCATCGCAGCGAGTCGAAGAAGAAGTCCGGCCTGATGAGTTCCGGAGGGATCGGCATCACGCTCGGCACGGCGAAGAATGCCTCGACACAGGACACCCGTACCGTCGTCAACCAGGGCAGCACCATCGGCAGTGTGCTCGGCGATGTCGACATGCGGGCGGGCAAGAACCTGTCTATCACGGCTTCGGATGTGGTGGCCGGCAAGGACATCAACCTCGTCGGGCAGAACGTGAGCATTCTCGCTGCCGACAACCAGAACGTCAGCGAGCAGACCCGCAAGACCAGCAAGAGCGGCTTGACGCTGGCCTTGTCGGGAACGGTCGGTAGCGCAATCGACGCCACCTACCAGAATGCCAAGCAGGCCAGGAACGAAGACGACAGTCGCCTTTCCGCGTTGCAGGGGATCAAGGCCGGCTTGAGCGGCGTCCAGGCCTGGCAGGCAGCTCAGCAGAACGGCGGCATGACGGGCGAGAACAGCGCGCAGTTCGTCGGCATCAGCGCTTCGCTGGGCTCGCAGAAGTCCAGCTCTCGGCAGCGCCAGGAGCAGCAGATCAGCCAGGGAAGCACGCTCACCGCCGGTGGCAACCTGAACATTATCGCCACGGGTTCCGGGGCTGTCGGCGAAGACGGCGACTTGCGCGTGCAAGGCAGCAAGCTGCAGGCTGGCAAGGACCTCCAACTGATCGCCAACCGCGACGTCGTGCTGGAAGCCGCGGCCAATACGCAGAAGCTCGATGGCAAGAACAAGAGCAGCGGCGGCGCTGTCGGGGTAAGCGTCGGCGTTGGTTCGGGCGAGGCTGGCATCAGCATTTTCGCCAACGCCAACAAGGGCGCCGGCAAGGAAATCGGCAACGGCACCACCTGGACCGAAACCACCCTGGACGCGGGCCAGAAGGCCAGCTTGGTCAGCGGGCGCGACACCACGCTGAAAGGGGCGCAGGTCAATGGTGAAAGCATCCTGGCGAAAGTGGGTCGTGACCTTACCCTGCAAAGCCTGCAGGATCGCGATTACTACGATTCCAAGCAGAAGAACGTCGGTGGTGGGGCGAGTTTGGCTATCGTTGGCCAGGGTGGCGGCGCCAACTTGAGTCTCAGCCAGAGCAAGCTGCATTCGAAGTACGACAGCGTGCAGGAGCAGACCGGGCTGTTCGCCGGCAAGGGCGGCTTCCAGGTGGAGGTGGGCAAGCACACGCAGCTGGATGGCAGCGTGATCGCCAGCACCGCCGAAGCCGAGAAGAATCGCCTGAGCACAGGCTCCTTGGGCTGGAGCGAGATCCGTAACAAGGCCGAGTACAAGAGCCAACTTCAGAGTGTCAGTGTCAGCAGCGCCAACGATGGCGCCGGTGCGTTCGTCAGCAACATGCCTAGCGGCATGCTCATTGCCTACAACCACGGCGATAGTGCCAGCGGTACCACGGGTTCGGCGATATCCGAAGGCACCCTGGAGGTTCGCGATCCGGCGCGCCAGCAACAGGATGTGGCGACGCTCAGCCGTGACCCGAGCCGCGCCAACGATAGCGTCAGTCCGATCTTCGACAAGGAGAAAGAGCAGAAGCGTCTGCAGCAGGTCCAACTGATCGGCGAGATCGGCACCCAGGCCATGGATATCCTGCGGACGCAGGGCCAACTCGACGCCGACAAGGCGGCGCGGGCCGAACTGGAAGCGCGGGGTATCTCCGCGCCGGACGCCGGCGCCAGCGAGCGGCAAGTCGAGGACTACCGCAAAGCGCTTCTGGGCACGAATGCCTACCAGGACATCATGGGCAAGTACGGCACCGGAGGCGACTACCAGAAGGCCGCCCAGGCGGTGACCGCAGCCTTGCAAGGGCTGGCCGGCGGCGACATTGGCTCGGCGTTGGCGGGAGCTTCCTCGCCCTATGTGGCGGGCGTGATCAAGCAGGTGGCAGGCGACAATGACACGGCGCGGATCATGGCCCACGCGGTTCTTGGCGCGGTGGTTGCGCAGGCCCAGGGCAATTCGGCTGCTGCGGGGGGCGCAGGAGCGGCGGGGAGCGAACTGGCGGCGCAGGTGATCAGCGAGCGACTGTACGGAACCCGGGACAGCTCGACGCTGAACGAAGCGCAGAAGCAGACTATCACCGCGCTGGCCAGCCTGGCCGGCGGATTGGCCGGCTCCGTTGTCGATGGGAGCAGCGGAGGAGCCATTGCCGGGGCCGCAGGCGGGAAGAACGCAACGGAAAACAACTTCCTTGGCGGCGGAACCCCGCCGGGCTTGATCAGCTATGGTCAGGCAGCGAGCTCCTTGACCGAGTACATGCGCAAGAACGGGGCGACAGCCGAGGAGATCACCCAGGCGCAACGTGATCTGGCCCAGGGACAGGGCTTCGATGGCGTACAGCCAGCGAATGAGTTCATCAAGGCCTGGGGCGAGGCCATGGTTGCGGAGGCTGCCGGCCTTGGGATTGTTGCGGGGTTGGGTAGGTTTGGGTTGTGGGTTGGGAAAGGGGCGGGAGAAACTGCCATAGCCGTTCCCGGTCGTGTCCAATCTCGTATAAATATTGCCAATGGCCGCACAGCAACTACACCGCTTCGCGATACCGGAAGGCCAGTATCTGCGGGGTTTGACCATGTTCTACAAGGGCATTTCGGAGTAGAGGTTTCCAACTCACGGTCTGTGTTCACTATCACTCCGAGTGAACTGAAGGATGTACTTCAGAGCAGCCCTGTTGTTAAGTCACCAGTTATGGCATTGCCTGATGGGCAATTCGTGAGGACCGTTGATGTAGGTAAAGTAATTGGCACTACCAATTTAAAGGATGGAGGAGTGCCCACCTCGGTATTAAAAATATTTACTGACAGAGCTGGTAATTTGATCACAACCTTCCCAATCAAGGCGGTGGATTAATTGAGCTATCTTCCAATACGTGTATGGACTGACTTTCAATCAGCTGTAAGACTGCTGAGCGCTGAGGCTTCTCCAAAAGAAGTTCTTGATTTAATTCTAAATTGGATAAAAAGGAATAGAAAATTTTTCCTGTCTGGCTCATTTGCTGTTTATGGGTTTGAGGAGTTCCTGGGTCTAAGTGGAGAGGAGATGCCTGTTAACTTTTCAAATTTTTCATCATCCGAGTTAGAGAATTTTAAGAAATTTACTTTCAAATATCAGGCTAAGGATGTGGACTATATTGCGCAATTTTTAAGAGATGTTATTGAGACTTTGATAACTGTAGAGGTTGATAAAAAATGTCCTAATTGTAATTCTGAAGGGATGCATGTCTTTATAGGGAAGTATAATAACCTAGTGGCTTATCAATGCAATGTGTGTGGGCACTCGCAATACTCGGACGGCTCAAAAGTAGAAGTCGGCGGTTTGGAGTTTATAACGGAGAGAAAGCTTCGAGATCTAAAGTTAATTTAAAATTTCATAAAGATGAATGATTTATTTTTCCTGCTCTAACTTCTGAGTATGGAGACATCCGCGATTCCTAGGCAAGGGCGAGGGCGCTGATGTCGAGTGAATCAGTTCTCTCAAAAAGTCGGAATTAAGTGTCGGGGTAATATGTCTAGTCATTATTAGTCACCGGCACCTGCTGCATCGAAAGTGGGTTTGTCACAAGAAAATTTTTCTCCGCATGATGACTAATGGAAGCCATGATTGACGATTCGATTTTTGAAAAAATTGATAATCTGATTGGCAGGTTGTCAGTCAGTAGGTCTACGGTAGATGAAAATGAGCTTTGCCGTGTTGCGAGGGTTTTGCCTGGCGATAGGGAGTTAGATGTTATAGAGAGGCTGAAAAACAAAGGGGACGTATTTATTTTTGCTGCTCTAAAGATAAAAGGCAGGTAGGTTTTCCCTGTTCAGTAATTTCTTGCTCTTTAAAAATTTACCTTTTCGATTTAGAAGAAGAGCACCGTGCAAGACCTCCCTGTCGCCACATCCGCAGAGTCCTGAACCCCCGGCCCTGTCATCCCTGACGGGTCGCTCGCCGGGGCAACGCATGCCTTGCCTGTTTCCGGCTCGCCCTACAAGGACCAACTGCACCTGCAACTGGGTGTGGGTCTGAGCGCGGAGCAGATGGCGGCGCTGACGCACGATATCGTGTGGCTGGAAGAGGTCGAGGTGAACGGCGAGAAGGTCCTCGCGCCGGTGGTCTACCTGGCCCAGGCGGAGGGTCGGCTGGCACCCAACGGTGCGCTGATCCAGGGCCGCGACGTGAAGCTGGTGAGCGGCGGCGACCTGCATAACGTCGGCACCCTGCGCGCGCGGAACGACCTCAGCGCGACAGCCGGCAACCTCGACAACAGCGGCCTGATCGAGGCCGGCAAGCGCCTCGACCTGCTCGCCGGCGACTCGATCCGCAACCGCCAGGGCGGGGTCATCGCCGGGCGCGACGTGAGCCTCACCGCGCTGACCGGCGACGTGATCAACGAACGCAGCGTGACCCGCTACGACAGCGCGCTCGACGGCCGCACCTGGGAACGCAGCTTCGCCGACAGCGCCGCGCGGGTGGAGGCGGCGAACAGCCTGAACGTCCAGGCCGGACGCGACATCGCCAACCTCGGCGGGGTGCTGCAGAGCCGCGGCGACCTCAGCCTCGACGCCGGACGCGACGTCACCGTCGCCGCCGTCGAGGACCGCCAGGGCCAGACCCGCTGGAGCACGTCGCGGCTACAGAGCGTGACCCAGCTTGGCGCCGAAGTCAGCGCCGGGCGGGACCTGAACGTCAGCGCCGGGCGCGACCTCAGCGCAGTGGCCAGCGCCCTCGAAGCGCGCCGCGACATCGCCCTCTCCGCCGGGCGCGACGTGACCCTGGCGGCGGCGAACGAGGAGCATGCCTACAGCAAGACCAGGAAGGTCACCTACCAGGAAGACAAGGTCGCCCAGCAAGGTACCCGCGTGGACGCCGGCGGCGACCTGGCGATCAATGCCGGACAGGACCTGCGCCTGATCGCGAGCCAGGCCAGCGCCGGCGACGAGGCCTACCTGGTGGCCGGCGACAAGCTGGAACTGCTGGCCGCCAACGACAGCAACTACTACCTGTACGACAAGAAGAAGAAAGGCGACTTCGGCCGCAAGGAAACCCGGCGCGACGAAGTCACCGACGTCAAGGCGGTGGGCAGCCAGATCAGCAGCGGCGGCGACCTCACCCTGCTCAGCGGCGGCGACCAGACCTACCAGGGCGCGAAGCTGGAATCGGGCAACGACCTGGCCATCGTCAGCGGCGGCGCGGTGACCTTCGACGCGGTGAAGGACCTGCACCAGGAGAGCCATGAGAAGAGCAAGGGCGACCTGGCGTGGCAGTCGTCGAAGGGCAAGGGCCAGACCGACGAAACCGTGCGCCAGAGCCAGATCGTGGCCCAGGGGAATCTGGCGATCAAGGCCGTGGAAGGGCTGAAGATCGACCTCAAGCATATCGACCAGAAGACCGTAAGCCAGACCATCGATGCGATGGTGCAGGCGGATCCGCAACTGGCGTGGCTGAAGGAGGCCGAGCAGCGCGGGGATGTGGACTGGCGCAGGGTGCAGGAGGTGCACGATAGCTGGAAGTACAGTAACTCGGGCATGGGGCCGGCGACGCAGATCGCTGTCGCCATCGCGGCGGCAGCCATCGGTGGCATGGCGGCAGCGGGAGCGCTCAGTGGTGCAGGAGTGGGTGCCAGTAGCTTCGCCATGGGCGCAGGAGTTGGTGCGGCAGGAAGCCTGTCGGGCACGGCAGCGGTCAGCCTGATCAACAACAAGGGCGATCTCGGGAAGGTGCTGAAAGACAGCTTCAGTAGTGACAGTCTGAAGCAGATTGCTATTGCGAGCCTGACCGGGGGGCTGACGGCTGAGTACTTCGACGGGATTCTTCAGACCAAGACTGATCCGCTTACTGGAAAGGTCACGGTAGACCTCAGCAGCCTATCTGGTGTTGGTCGCTTCGCTGCCAATCAGGCGATGCAGAACGCTACATCCACTGTACTGAGCCAGGCCTTGGGCCAGGGCGGGAGCCTGAACGAGGCGCTGAAGAGCGCGCTCTACAACAGTTTCGCGGCGGCAGGTTTCAACTTCGTCGGCGATATCGGCCAGGAATACAGCCTGAAGCCAGGCGATCCTTCGATGGTGACCATGCACGCCCTGATGGGTGGCCTGGCGGCGCAGGTCAGCGGTGGCGATTTCGCCACGGGCGCCGCGGCGGCTGGCGCCAATGAAGCGCTGGTGGCCAAGCTAGACCAGGCCTTCAAGAGCTTGAGCCCTGAGAACCGTGAAGCCATGGTCACTATGGGGTCGCAATTGGTTGGTGTTCTGGCTGCGGCGGTACGCGATCCTGATGTGACAGGCAAAGCTCTGGAAAGCGCTGCTTGGGTAGCGAAGAACTCGACGCAATACAACTTCCTCAACCATCAGGATGTGGCCGATCTGGATAATGCCTTGCAGAAATGCAAGTCCCAGGGAAATTGCCGTCAGGTAGAGGAAGAGTTCAAGGCGCGTAGCGACGAGAACCGGCGGAGGTTGAATGGCTGCGTGGCTGCGGGTAATTGCGCGGAGATTCGTGCGGAGATCGATGCGGGGTCTACGGCTCTCAACGAGCTGGTGGCCCGGCAGGAAACAGCTAATCCGGGAGGAAGTGACAGCGATATAGCCTACGGTTTCCTGATGGGCCGAAACGTCGTCGACTGGACGACGGCTGGTCAGTTGCACCTGGAGCAGACCGCCAACCTCTGGTGGAACGGCAATCCACAGTGGCAGAAGGAAGTCGGTGCATACCTGGACCAAACGGGGTTCAATCCGTTCGGAATCGGCGTTCCGGCAATGGGCGGTGCCGCTGGCAAGGTATCGGCCAAGGCGCTCATGAATGCGCTGAAGGCGGGAGAGTTGCCCAAAGGAGAGGTGGCCCCAGGAAAGGCTAATCTGCCTACCATTGGGGCGTTGGCGGATGCTGAGGCGGGGATGCCTTATACGCATCCGGTGAAAGAAGCAACTAAAACAAAAATACCAAATCCTCCTCGTGCAGAAGGGAACTTTACTGGTGGCCCCTTAGAAAATGCTATTAAGACTAGCGGTAGGTTTAAGCTAGATGGTGGGCCAGCCAATGGAGTGCTATATAGATCTGATAATAAGGGGAATGTTACAAGTTATGCTGTATATGACTCGACTGGCATGATTATTAAAAGGCTCGATGTAAGCGGGGCTTCGCATGCAAACATACCCACGCCTCATGTAATAGAATATGGTAGAAATATATTGCCAGACGGAAGTGTTAGAGTACAATCTCCATCAACTAAATTAGCTCCGCGCCCTGCTAATTCGGATGAGATACCATGAAAAAAATAGTATCTTTTAAAGATTTAAAGTGTTTGAGTAATTATGAGTTATGGAGGTCCGGCTGGGAGAATAAGAATGAGATTGATGTATTTTCATATATTTCCTATGAAATCAGGCCAGAAGACTTATTGATCTTAGGGAAATTGGTTTTTCCTGATTTTATCTTGGATAGGGGGGCGGTAATACTGGAGATGAATTATGAGGAAAAAAAATTTAATGACTGGATGGAAAGATTAGAAAATGATATCCAGTCTGTAGAGAGATTCATTAATCATACCCATATTTATGATATTTTTTCCGGGTGCAATAAGGATGTAGAAGATGAAATTTTTGAGCAGCTTGCTCATATGCTTTCTCTATCATGGCGCTTAATTTTAAAAGAGAAATTTCCAGATAGAGATTTTTCGGTTTTGCTATCTTGCTCAGATCAAGATTATGGCCCTACTATTACTTTTTTTCAGAAATAAATATGCTTTATTAAATAAAGGGGTAGATTTATTTTACCTACTCTAATTTTCTAAGCAGGGAGGCTCCAGCGCAGACGCCGTAAGGAGGCTC
>OJZQ01000230.1_pt1 | contig 12399 bp, 11 predicted proteins | sample 1610471 | NCBI WGS metagenome assembly OJZQ01 (sample SAMN04436655, study PRJEB24849) | human gut metagenome | biome: human gut; feature: NICU; material: stool | host: Homo sapiens | place: USA: Saint Louis, MO | collected 2010-05-13 | reverse complement strand
TTGCGGAGTCACCTGTTTCCGGTAGTATGAGTTCGCAGCTCGGGGCAGTGGGGGATTTGGGTAAGCTGGGTGGGGGGCCAAAAGGATCAGCAACGGCTCTTCAGAATTTTGGTGGACGCACTGCTAATGACCTTGTTGCTGCTGCAAAGGAAGGTTTGACTAAGGCTGCTAGAGCCCTTACCAAACACGCATCCGGGCAAAGAGCGACAGGAACATTTCCAAAGCTTACTGGCGGAATTGAAAATCAAAATTCAGTGGCTCAGAAGATTGTTGATGAAATAGTCACTGATCCGAAAGCTGTGTACACAAACCTTAGTCGAGGAGGGCTTGAAATTCGAGTTCCTGATGGTCGGGGCATACGCTATAACAGTGATGGCTCCTTCTCTACATTCCTTGATCCGAAACTGTGATTATGAAACTCGAACGAAATCCCGATTTTGAAATTCTGCGCTCTAGTGATGTACGATACGAGCATCTCACGACCGAGGTTCAGTACAAAGGTGAGCCAGTTGCTCAGATCAACCAAGATAAAGGTAAAGAAAACTTAGAACTGGAGATATTTGCAGACTTGAAGGATGCAGTTTTACGAGTTCCATTGGATGATTTTCTGGAGTCTCTGAGGTTGGCAAGGAACTCTTTGCTCAGTAATGATTAGTTGGTGCAAAAGGAGTTCAAAAAACTTCCTGAACTCGGCGGGGTTGATACGTTTCTTAGCTCTCAAGCAGCAAATTTACAGCATAAAGGGGACAGATTTATTTTCCCTACTCTAATTCTCTGAGCAGAGAGGCTCCAGTGCAGACACCGTAAGGAGGCTCCGCGATGCCCTAGGTAAGGGCGATTGGTTTAGCGAGTTATTCGCTTTGAGGGGTTTGGCGTGGGCGGTTGCTGAAATTATAGTAGTAAAAATAAATCTGTCCCCTTTTTCCTTATTTTTGATTGATAGGCAATCTGGTGAACTTCATATTCTCGGAACAGCAAAACCTTTAGAGAGTTATTTGGATGACTACATAAAAAAATCCGTGAAGTTGGGGTGATTTAGTGCTGTAAAAGGGGCCGTAATTCCCAAAGTTTTCTCGAATGCCGATGATTTCGCACGCTTTGGTACAGATGCGCGAGAGAGTTTAGCGAAAGCCGGCTATGAGAACGTAGAGCCCATTCTTCAAGGGAGTGCTATAACGGGGCAGCAGCATAAAGGGGACAGCAGCATAAAGGGGACAGATTTATTTTCCCTACTCTAATTTTCTAAGCAGGGAGGCTCCAGCGCAGACGCCGTAAGGAGGCTCCGCGATGCCTAGGCAAGGGCGAGTGGTTTTACCGAATTATCCGCTTCACGTGGTCCAGCGGGGACACAATCGGCAAGTGGTATTCGCCGAGGACGAGGACTACCAGCGTTACCTCTCCGATCTACGGGACCTCAAGGATGCCTTTGGTATCAAGGTCTACGCATTTTGCCTGATGACCAACCATGTCCATCTGCTCTTGGCGCCTGGTGATTCGCTGTCTGGCTTGGCGCAACTGATGAAAACGCTGGCGGCGCGCACGACACGATATCGGAATCGCTTGGAGGGCCGTTCCGGAACGTTGTGGGAAAGTCGCTATAAATCGAGTGTCGTACAGAGCGATGCCTACCTGCTGGCGTGTTGCCGGTACATCGAACTGAACCCTGTTCGGGCGCGGATGGTGGACGATGTGGCGGCCTATCCCTGGTCAAGTTATGGGCTGCGGGCGGATTGGTTGAAGGAGCCAAACTGGTTGGATATGGATCCCTGCTTCATTGAGCTAGGTCAGACGGCCGAAGAGGGATATCGGCGATACGTAACGTTCATGAAAGAGGCGATACCGGCCGAGGAGTTGAGGCTGATTCGCGAGGCGGTTCAGCGTGGACAACTGACGGGCAATCAACGGTTCGTGGTCGAGATCGAGCGGGTAGCCGGGGTGAGAATAGAGCGGCGTGGGCAAGGGCGGCCGAGATTAGAGTAGGGAAAATAAATCTGTCCCCTTTTTTCTTACATTACCAGACGGACGGACTGCTAGTTGGGGTGGGGATGGTAAATTTATTGGGTTTAGAGGCGTGCAGAAATGAAGGTAAATTTGATTTTTGAAAAAGTTGGAGATGTTAATAATGATTATCCATATCTTTGTGTATATAAGGAGGGGGAGAGAGAGCCTTTTATGGAGATATCAGTGAGTAAAGAAAGAAAGATTGAGTTTGTTTTTTATTGTAGAGCTGATAATTTTTCCCTAAGCTCTGAAGAATTCTATGAGATATATGGTAGGGCGGAAGCTTTTTTGCCTCAAGCTTTAGAAAATGAAGATTCGCTGTAATATTTAAATAAAGAGACTGGTTATAATGGGAATTTTTATTTTCCTGACTCTAGTGTTATCCGGCAGCAAATATGAATTCGATACTTTGATTTCAGAGAAATCCTCAAAGTTTTAGTTGAAAGAATAAAGGGGGCAGATTTATTTTCTCTACTCTAATTTCGGCGACGGCGCCCACGCCGAACTACTCAAAGCAAATAACTCGTTAAACCATGCGCCCTTACCAAGGCATCACGAAGTTCCTTTACGGCATCTGCACTGGAGCCTTTGCTCAGAAGATTAGAGTAGAGAAAGTAAATCTGTCCCCTTTCAATGTTGTTTCAAGAGAAGACTGTGGTCAGCAAAGAGCCCACGGAAGCTTAGGATGTGGTTCGGATGGAAGGGCGGCTCCGCACGAGCATAAAATTGAATATAACGAAAGGGCTATGTAAGTAAGAAATAGGCTCGGAAGGAAAGCCGGTAGGCCCTTGGATACCAGATAGGTGATTAAATGTCTAATGATGTATGTGGGTATATAGAACATGATGGTTTTTATCCGGAGTCAGATCTGCTTGAGTATTTGTCAAAAAGTGAGCTAGGTGTTTTTAGAGTTCCAAAGGAGCATCTATATAATTATCCGGAAGAATTTTTGCCTAGTGAGAAGGATTTTATTTTTCTGATAGGCGATGCCCCAGGTTATCCTAATGCTACTTATTTAATAGATTATGAGGAGTATGATCCTGATGAGTGCGATATGGGGTTTTCGCCATGTCCTAAAGAGCGTGTTCGTATACTGCTTGGGATTTTGACTGATCTTTCGCTTTTATTAAGAGCAAAAAAATTGGTTTTTTCTATTACTGAAAACAGTCAAATATCACATGTAAAAAGGATTTCAATCGACGATTTGGATTGTGCCGTTATTTCGGATTTTGAAAAATATAAATCTCCACCTGATACTTTGTATGAGGTTGTGTTTAGGGGTGATAAAGTGTAAGGAAAGGATAAGTAAGAGAATAAGTCTGTCCTTTTTATCAAACAATAGAGTAACTGATGGAGGGTGGGAAATGCGTCTTTGCTATGGAATTGAAGTTTCGCAAGCCGAAGGCTTTCTAAGTATTTTTGTTTTGGGCGTTCTTTGGTCTTTGAAAAAAGGTTTCATCAATATAGAGGATGCAGAGGGGTTCATATTTAAGCCTGCGACTTCAAAGGTTGTTAGAGATGAGTTTGGATTTGAAGAGTTGGCGTTATTGATTGATGCTGGGTGTGAATTGGAGGATGTTAAAAGCTTGGTTTTTGATAAGCTCGATGAAAATATAGATACTCTGATTGAAAGGGTTTCACATATCGTCTCTGCAAAAACGGATGGTAGAGGCTTGATAGATAAAAATATATTTCTAGTAAATGAGGGCGGAGAATAGAGAGAATAAATTAAAGTGAAATATCTATTTTCCCTACTCTAATTTTCTAAGCAGGGAGGCTCCAGCGCAGACGCCGTAAGGAGGCTCCGCGATGCCTAGGCAAGGGCGAGTGGTTTTACCGAATTATCCGCTTCACGTGGTCCAGCGGGGACACAATCGGCAAGTGGTATTCGCCGAGGACGAGGACTACCAACGCTACCTCTCCGATCCTCAAGACCTCGAGGATGCCTTCGATAACAAGCTCCATGCATTTTGCCGAATGACCACCCATATCCATCTGCTCCTGGCGGCTTGCCGGCCTTCCTTTCTACTGCTCCCGTCGCACAGCGCCCCAATGTACTAGTACACCGGAAACCGCCGTCTCCCGTTGAACGGGCGGGCCCCGGCCCCCTACCATTCGCAGCACACCGACCCGCGCAAAGGGAGCGGGATGCCGCGTAGGCAGGCCGCCATGGAAGGAGAAGCACATATGCCGGTACTGGCTCTGAGACTCACCGCCCTGGCGGCCCTTGTGATCAGCGTGTCGGGGTGCGTCATGGAGGCCTATGGCAGTCGCGCGCGTAGCGATGCGCAGTCCTGGATCGGCTTGCCGATCCAGGACGTGATCAAGCGCTTCGGCGAGCCGGAACGTGTGACGGGGGATGCCGCCAGGCAGAAGTACGTGTGGAAGGAGTACGAGAACTATAGCCACGACTACGACTACACCTACTACGAGCAGGGCCATGGCAATACGCCCAACAGCTCGGTCCTGAACCAGAAGACCGGCACGGCCAACCAGAGCGGCTATTACACCTGCATCTACGAGTTCTTTGCCGACGCCTCGGGCAGGGTGGTCGATGCGACCGCGCGGGGCGAGTGCCGCTAGTTCCAGGCGCCCTTCACGCCGCAAAGGGCGATTGGCTCAGCCAGTCACCGCCTTGTCTCCGACGTCGCAGAGACGCCTCAGTCCAACGCGGAGGCGTCCCCTCCCCTCGCTCCGCCGTGATCGCCAGGCCGCCCTGCCTCACCCGGGTCCTGGTCCGGTCCTCGAAACCCGGCCGTTGCAGCCAGTAGCCGCGCAGGTTGATGCGGGGCGCCAGGCGGTTGTCGTCGCGTTCGTCCAGCGGCGCTCCGGGGTTTCCCCGGCGCCTCACAACAGGATCAGCAGCGCTCCTACCAGCAGCCCCGCCAGGCTGAAGGGCAGCGTTTGCAGGGCCAGCCGCTTGCCGCCCACCAGTACGACCAGGCCGGCCTTGACCAGGCTGTTGCTCAGGGCGGCAAGGGCGATGCCGCGGCTGGCCACGCCTGGATCGAGTTCGCCCTGCGCCGCGCGGGCCAGGGACAGGGTGATCGCGTCGACGTCGGCGAGGCCGGAGAGCAGCGCGACCGCGTAGATGCCGGCATCGCCGAACAGCCGCCGGCCGACCTCCACCAACAGCAGGATCGCGCTCAGCAGGGCGGCGAAGCGCAGGGCCGGGAGCAGTTCGAAGGGGTTGCGCAGGCCTGGCTCGTCGGGCGCCTCCTGGCTGGCGCGGCCGCCGCGCAGGGCGTGGAACAGCGTGCCGCCAAGGTAGACGAGGGTGGTGGCGGCGAATGGCAGGGCCAGTTCCTTCAGCAAGGCCGGGTGGATCGCGCCGATCTCGACGAGGATGCGCGGGAACATCAGCGCCGAGGTCGCCAGCAGGGCGCACGCCAACAGGGCGTCGGGCATGCGCTCGCGCAGGCGCGCCAGGGTCAGGGTCATCACCGTGGAGGACACCAGGCCGCCGAGCACCGCGGTCAGCAACAGGCCCTTGCGCGAGCCGATCAGGCGGATGGCCAGGTAGGCGGAGAAACCGAGGGCGGCGATCAGCACCACCATCCACCAGGTCAGGTAGGGATTGAAGAACGCCCAGGGACCATAGCCCTGGTTGGGCAGCACCGGCAGCAGGACCACGGAAATGAACAGCAGCTTGAGGGTGCCCGATAGCTCCTCGGCGGTCAGGCGCTTCAGCAGGGCGTGGAGCTTGTCCTTGAGGCTCAGCAGCAGGGTCAGCACGATGCCGCCGGCGGCAGCCAGCAGGCGCTGTTCGGTGAGGGCGAGGCTGCCGAGGAGGAAGGTCATCAGTAGGGCGATCTCGGTGGTCATGCCCTGGTCGCCGCCACGCCTGACATCGCTCACGTAGCCGGCCACGGCCAGCGCCGCGAGGGCCAGCAGCAAGGCTACCCAGACTGCGCTGCCCAGTTCGCCAGCGAGCAGGGTGGCGAAGCCGCCGAGCAGGCCGGCCAGGCTGAAGGTGCGGATTCCGGCGATCTGCCGCGCATCTTCGTGGTCGCGCTCCTGCCAGCCGCGCTCGGCGCCGATCAGAAGGCCGATGGCCAGGGCCGTGCACAGGCTCAACAACAGATCCAGGGAAAGCGTCATGCTCGATTCCATTCGCCGGGAGAGAGGATGGCGACGTGCCTGTGCGCACCATAGCAGCAGACGACCCCGAGGTGCCTGCGCGGTGGTACGCCGTCCGCCATGAGGCCGGCGCTGCCGCCGGTATCCATCGGGTTCTCCGCCCCGGTGTAGGCGCACGGGAGCTGGCGTAGGGAAAGTCCGCTGTTTTTCGGCCGCTGACGGTTCTCTTTCCGCGTGCTCCGACGGCCGCCAACAGTAAAAAAACCACGGCCAATCCTGATAGGCGGAGGGGCGCCTCGTTCCTAGACTGGCGGGGAAACATCAGGAGACGTCAATCATCATGCATATTCAATCATCTCAGCAGAACCCGTCTTTCGTGGCTGAGTTGAGCCAGGCCGTGGCCGGGCGCCTGGGACAGGTCGAGGCCCGCCAGGTGGCCACTCCCCGGGAGGCGCAACAACTGGCCCAGCGCCAGGAAGCACCGAAGGGCGAGGGCCTGCTCTCCCGCCTGGGGGCTGCCCTCGCGCGTCCCTTCGTGGCGATCATCGAGTGGCTGGGCAAACTGCTGGGGAGCCGTGCCCACGCCGCCACCCAGGCGCCGCTCTCCCGTCAGGACGCGCCGCCTGCCGCCAGTCTCTCTGCCGCCGAGATCAAGCAGATGATGCTGCAAAAGGCACTGCCCCTGACCTTGGGCGGACTTGGCAAGGCGAGCGAGCTGGCGACTTTGACAGCGGAGAGACTGGCGAAGGATCACACGCGCCTGGCCAGCGGCGACGGCGCTCTGCGCTCGCTGGCCACCGCCCTGGTCGGGATTCGCGATGGCAGCCTGATCGAAGCTTCCCGTACCCAGGCTGCCCGCCTGCTCGAACAGAGCGTTGGGGGGATCGCGCTGCAACAGTGGGGGACCGCGGGCGGTGCCGCCAGCCAGCATGTACTCAGCGCAAGCCCGGAGCAACTGCGCGAAATCGCCGTCCAACTGCATGCGGTAATGGACAAGGTCGCCCTGTTGCGCCACGCGGTAGAGAGCGAGGTAAAGGGCGAGCCTGTCGACAAGGCGCTGGCGGATGGCCTGGTGGAGCACTTCGGGCTGGAGGCGGAGCAGTACCTCGGCGAACACCCGGACGGGCCGTACAGCGATGCCGAGGTGATGGCGCTCGGTCTCTATACCAACGGCGAGTACCAGCACCTGAATCGTTCCCTGCGTCAGGGACGGGAGCTGGATGCGGGCCAGGCGTTGATCGACCGGGGCATGTCTGCCGCGTTCGAAAAGAGCGGACCGGCTGAACAGGTCGTGAAGACCTTCCGCGGCACCCAGGGCAGGGATGCCTTCGAGGCGGTGAAAGAGGGCCAGGTCGGCCACGACGCCGGCTATCTCTCCACCTCCCGGGACCCCGGCGTTGCCAGGAGCTTCGCGGGCCAGGGCACGATAACCACCCTGTTCGGCAGATCCGGGATCGATGTCAGCGAGATATCGATCGAGGGCGATGAGCAGGAGATCCTCTACGACAAGGGGACCGACATGCGCGTACTGCTCAGCGCCAAGGATGGGCAGGGTGTGACCCGTCGGGTGCTCGAAGAGGCCACGCTGGGGGAACGGAGCGGCCACGGCGAGGGACTGCTCGATGCCCTGGACCTGGCAACCGGGACGGATCGTTCAGGCAAGCCCCAGGAACAGGACCTGCGCCTGAGAATGCGCGGCCTCGACCTGGCCTGACCGGTCGACGGCAGAGACGGACACTCCCAAGGGGTGTCCGTTTTCGTTTGCGCCGTACAGCGTCGGGCGCAATGGGCGGCAAGGATGCCTGCCTGGCTGCCACCGGTTGGTGGCGGACACCGGTGCCCGGCGTCCCACCTCGATCCTGCGAACGAGACGCAGTCAGAATTCTCCGAGTATGCTTCCTGCATAACGAAACGATCGGAATAACTGTGGTAACTTTGCCGCCCACCGAGATGGCCTATTGATGGCTCATACGGTTCGTGCATCGCTTCCCGCACGATTGTTTCGGATTTCCAAGGCCGGCCGGGAGCGCCGGTTGATCGACGCATTCGTATTTCAAGGAAAGAAAACGTGGCCACCCCATTTCGCCCCTCGCCTTGGCGCGCCGCCGTGCCGCCTGGCCTTCCTCGATTTTCACTACGCCCTCTTTTCCGCACACGGGTCGGCTAGAAGCCGCTCCGCGTCGATAGCGTTTTTTTCCAGGAGAACCCCATGAGTCACAGCGCCAAGAAAACACTACTGCCGCTCCTCGCCGTCGCCACCCTGGCCGGCCTGGCGGGCTGCGCCACCGAGACCTCCACCGCGTTGCCGGTACAGCAGGTCGAGAGCGTCAACCGACCCTACAGCGGCGTGCGTTCGCCGATTGCGGTAGGCAAGTTCGACAACCGCTCCAGCTACATGCGTGGGATCTTTTCCGATGGCGTCGACCGCCTCGGCGGCCAGGCCAAGACCATTCTCATCACCCACCTGCAGCAGACCAATCGCTTCAACGTGCTGGACCGCGACAACATGAGCGAGATCCAGCAGGAAGCGGCGATCAAGGGCCAGGCCCAGCGCCTGAAGGGTGCCGACTACGTGGTGACCGGCGACGTCACCGAGTTCGGCCGCAAGGAAGTCGGCGACCGCCAGCTGTTCGGCATCCTCGGCCGCGGCAAGTCGCAGATCGCCTACGCCAAGGTGGCGCTGAACATCGTCAACATCTCTACCTCGGAGGTCGTCTATTCGACCCAGGGCGCTGGCGAGTACGCCCTGTCCAACCGCGAGGTGATCGGCTTCGGCGGCACCGCCAGCTACGACTCGACCCTCAACGGCAAGGTTCTCGACCTGGCCATGCGCGAGGCGGTGAACAAGTTGGTCAACGCGGTCGATAGCGGCGCCTGGAAGCCACAGAACCAATAATCCACCAGAAACCAGGGAATCACGGCACACATGAGCAAGACGATCACATGGACGGCGGCGCTGCTGGGGAGCATGGCGCTGGCCGGGTGCAGCGGACCGAAGACGCTGTACCAGTGGGAGGGCTACCAGGCCCAGGTCCACGAATACTTCAAGGGTGAATCCAAGGAGGCCCAGGCGCAGGCGCTGGAAGCCGACCTCGAGAAGATCCGGGCGAAGAACGGCGCGGTGCCGCCGGGCTACCACGCCCAGCTGGGGCTGCTCTATTCCAGCATCGGCAAGGACGACCAGATGGTCCGCGAGTTCGAGACCGAGAAGGCGCTGTTTCCCGAGTCGGCGACCTACATGGACTTCCTCCTGAACAACGCCCGTGGAGGTGCCCGTTGAAACTCGCCCGACTGTCCGGCCTGGTGGCCGGTTTCACCCTGCTGGCCCTGCTCGGCGGCTGCGCGCCGACCAAGAGCGTCGATTACTCGGCGTTCAAGCAGGCCAAGCCGCGCTCGATCCTGGTCCTGCCGCCGCTGAACGAGTCGCCCGACGTGAAGGCGACCTACAGCATGCTCTCGCAGGTCACCTTCCCGCTGGCCGAGGCCGGCTACTACGTGGTGCCGGTGGCGCTGGCCGACGAGACCTTCCGCCAGAACGGCCTGACCAGCGCCGGCGACGTGCACCAGGTGTCCCCGGCCAAGCTGCGCGAGATCTATGGCGCCGACGCGGCGCTGTACGTCACGGTGAGCGACTACGGCACGCGCTACATGGTGATCAGCAGCGCGACCATCGTCACCGCCAGCGCCAAGCTGGTCGACCTGCGATCCGGCACCACCCTGTGGACCGGCTCGGCGACCGCCTCCAGCGAGGAAGGCAACGGCGGCAACAACGGCGGCCTGGTGGGCATGCTGATCACCGCGGCGGTCAAGCAGATCATCAACAGTTCGGTGGAGGACGCCGGTTATCCGATCGCCGGGATGACCAGTGCGCGCCTGCTCTCGGCCGGCCAGCCGGGCGGACTGTTGTACGGCCCGCGCTCGCCGAGGTACGGCAGCGACTGAGCCGTGCGCCGGGGCTACGGGGACGTCTCCGTGGCCTCGGTGCAAGCCGCCGGGAGGGGCTTGGCCGCTGCGTTGCGCTTGGCCATGTACTGGCGGATCAGGTCGTCGAGCAACGCCCGGATGGCGCGCCGCTCGTCCAGCCGCAGGCGGCCGATGGCCTCGAACTGCAGGCGCAGGTCTTCCGGTAGCGCCTGCCGCTCGCTGCGCTCGCAGACCAGCCAGTCGAGGGGCACCGCGAAACGTCCGGCGATGGTTTGCAGCACCACCAGCGACGGGTGCCCGCCCTTGGTTTCGAAGTGCCGCAACTGGCTCACGGTGACGCCCAATCGCTCGGCCATCTGCCGTTGGGTCAGGGCGTTCTGCTGGCGTAGGCGTAGGAGATTCTGCGCGAAGCTCATGGAAAACTCTCCAAGTCAGGGGAAATCCTTGCCACCGCCCCGGTGATGCGGGCGATGGCGGTTGTCTCCATCATCGGCGTTCGCACTCTTCGACTCTGCCCTACCGTTCCGGCGCGGGCCTGGGAAAGCTCCGGGTCGTGAGTCCGAGGTTTCCCCGCGTGCCGCCTTTTTCGATTCAGTAGAGGCTGAAGCGACGGGCTACCGTCCCGTTGGCCTGCGTCGGCGGCAGTTTGGCTCCGCGGCGAAGCGATAGGACGCGAGGGCCTTGCGCCTGGCGAGGACTAGTCCGCTTGCGCCCCCTGCGCCAGGGCGTTGCCGACGCCCACCAGCAGCGCCCGGGTCTGCGCCACGATGGCGCTGCGGTAGGCCTCGTAGCGGGCGTCGCTGATGGCGTTGTCGTTGCGCGCGCCGCCGCCGCTCGCCGGTACGCCGGTGTAGTAGTTGTTCATCACCGGGACATGGATGTGCCCGGCGGGAATCTCCAGGCGGAACGCGTCGCGCAGCACCGTGTTGCGGTAGGCGCTCTCGTTGGACAGGTAGTCGCCGCCACCGCCGTTGCGCGCGCAGATCCGTCGGTTCGGCGGGAGCACCAGGGAGGGATCGGGCATGGCGTTCATCACCCCGTTGGTCGGCACGTTTTCGGTGCGCGGGTTGGCGCAATCGGGGAAGAAGTCGTAGTTGGTGTGCCAGGTGACGTCGAAGCCTTCCGCGGCCTGGCTGGTAGCGCCCGGCGGCCGCTCGATGCCGCGCCAAGTATCGGCGGCGAGCAACTGGCGGACCGGCAGCGAGGCCTTGGAGAACTGTGCCGGCAGGTTCTGCCGCCAGCGGCTGGCGCTGTCGTAGCCGAGCCAGCGGCGCGGCGGGTTGATATTGCAGCCGGAGCCCCGCAGGGAAATCGGCGCGGTGCCGGGATTGGTCACGCTGCCCAGGGGAAGCACGTAGTTGGGCAAAGCGCTGTCGGCGGGGCAGTAGACGATGCCGTCGTTGCCGGCGGAGGAGCCGTGGAAGCGGCCGTTCCAGGCCTCCAGCCAGAACTGGTTGGCGCCGCCCTGGCTGATGGTGATGGAGGCGTCGACCCGGCGCGGGCCGGGGCGGAACCAGGGGCCCAGGGTGTCTTCCTGCATGCCGCGGTTGAACGGGTCGTAGCTGACCGGCAACAGGTAGGCCTCGATACGCAGCAGGCTGCCGTCGGCCAGCCTGAACTCGCGGCCGTCCAGCGCAAGGGCGGTGGCGCCCGAGGGGTTGCCGTTGCGCAGGCCGGTGTTCGCCGTCCCGGGAGTGCCCAGGGTGAAGACGTCGAAGCCGCTGATGATCATCCGCCGGTAGCGCGAGCCGTCGGCGGCGTAGCGGCGCGGCAGGTCGATGTCCAGCTGTCCGCGCGAGGCGCGTTCGAAGCGCCATTGCAGCGCCTGGGCCTGGGCCTTGCCGAGGTGGAAGGATGGCGCCCACTGGCGCAGGGTGCGGGTCATGTAGAGGCGCGTCCAGTAGAGCATGCGGTCATCGCTGGCCGGCAGCGCGCCGGCGGGAATGGCGCGGCGACCCTGGGCCCGGTCGACGGCGGCGCGCCACAGCGCGCGGCCCTCTTCGGTGACCAGCTTCAGTGCCTTGGCGTAGCTGGTGACCGGGGTGCGGCCGTCGGCGGCGCACAGGCGCTTGGCGAAGGCCGGTTCGAAGCCGTCGAAGCCGGCGCCCTTGACGATGCGCTCGGCCAGCGGCGTCTGGTCATGGGTGACGACGTTGGCGCCGCTGAACGGCAGCGGCGTGTCGAGCCGGCGCTCCTCGTAGGACAACGCTGCCTCGCGGTTCCAGGAGCAGGCGACGCTGGGCGGCTTGCGGGCGCCGGCGAGGTCGCCGTTGGCGGCCCAGCCGGCGCCGGGCAGCAGGGCTGCCGAGACGGCCAGGGTGAAGAGGGAGTATCGGCTTGCGTGACGGGCGTAGCGCATCGGGTGGACTCCTGTTCTTGTTCGGTTCATGGGTC
>OJZQ01000223.1_pt1 | contig 13764 bp, 8 predicted proteins | sample 1610471 | NCBI WGS metagenome assembly OJZQ01 (sample SAMN04436655, study PRJEB24849) | human gut metagenome | biome: human gut; feature: NICU; material: stool | host: Homo sapiens | place: USA: Saint Louis, MO | collected 2010-05-13 | reverse complement strand
TCGTTTCCCAGACCGTACGCACCGCCACCGGCCACTGGCCGGTGATACTCCCGGCGCTCGGCATTGCCTTGCAGCCGAACGGCAAGCCGCAGCCGTGCCCGACCTGCGGCGGCAAAGACCGCTTTCGCTTCGACAACCAAGACGGCCGCGGCACCTGGTTCTGCAATCAGTGCGGGGCCGGTGACGGCCTCAACCTAGTGGAAAAAGCCCTGTCACTGTCTGCCCGGGCTGCCGCCGAACAGGTGGCTGCCGTGATGGGAGAAAACACCAACGCTCTGCCACCGGCCGCTGAGACTGGTCATTCAACGAAAGACAAGGCCGAGGCTCAGCGCAAGGCCGCGCGACAGGCACAGACTCTGGTGGCTGCTGCTCAACGTCAGACCGGCAACGCCTATCTGAGCGCCAAAGGCTGGCCGGAGGCAGAAACCCTGACCTTGAACGGCCAGCCGCTGCGTGTCGGCGGTATCACCTTCCAGCCCGGCGACCTGCTGTTGCCGCTGCATAACGCCGGAGGCGAGGTGGTCAACGTGCAGTTGATTAACGCCCACGGGGATAAACGCATGCTGGCAGGCGGGCAGGTGAAAGCCGCCTGCCACACCCTCTGCGGCTCAGACAACGTGGTTATCTGGCTCACCGAAGGCTACGCCACCGGTCTTACCGTGCACCGCCTGACCGGTGAAACGGTGTGCGTGGCGCTGAGCGCCAATAACCTGGCGGCGGTGGCGGAGCAGCTGCGCAGCCACTACCCGGATGCGCGGCTGCTGCTGGCGGCTGATAATGACCGCAGCGGCACCGGACAGACCCGCGCCGCCGAGGCGGCCACACTCACCGGCGGCACTCCGGCACTGCCGCCCACGGAAGGTGACTGGAACGACGTTTACTGTCAGCAGGGCGCTGAGGCCACGCGCGCGCAGCTCCAGGCGTTCAGCCAGCCGTCGCAGCCGAGCCCGTTCGACACGCTGAGCGATGCAGACCTCAAAGCCATGAGCGCCAGCGAGAAGGCCGAGTTGCTGGCCGAGCACTACGGCAACACCCTGGCGGTGCCGCCGGTAGGGGAAGAGCTGTGCCGCTATACGCGCGGCGCCTGGCAGGTACTGCCACACCGACAACTGAGCCGGGAGATTGCCGCGCTGTTCCAGAAGGTGCGCGCGCCGTTCTCCGCCGCCGGTATCAACAGCATTTTGGACACCCTCAAGCTGATGGTGCCGCAGATGGGCGACCCGGCCCGCCGGTTGATAGGCTTTCGTAACGGCGTCTTTGATACCGTCAGCGGGCAGTTCAGCGCCCACCTGCAAGAACACTGGCTGCGTACCGTCAACAGCGTGGACTACACCCCGCCGCGTGCCGGGGAGAACCTGGCCGACCATGCGCCGCACTTCTGGCAGTGGCTGACGCGGGCCGCCGGGGGGAGTCACGACAAGCAGGAGCGCATCCTCGCGGCGCTCTTTATGGTGCTGGCCAACCGCTACGACTGGCAGCTGTTCCTCGAAGTGACCGGCCCCGGCGGCAGCGGCAAGAGCGTGATGGCGGCCATCGCCCGGCTGCTGGCAGGTAGTGATAACACCACCTCCGCCACCATCGACAACCTGGAGTCTGCGCGCGAGCGGGCCAGCGTGGTCGGTTACTCGCTGATAATTCTGCCCGACCAGGAAAAGTGGAGCGGTGACGGGGCGGGTATCAAGGCTATCACCGGCGGCGATGCGGTCGCCATCGACCCCAAATACCGCGACGCCTACGCGGCGCACATCCCGGCGGTGATTTTGGCGGTCAACAACAACCCGATGCAGTTCAGCGATCGCAGCGGCGGCATCTCGCGCCGCCGCGTTATTCTGCCGTTCCCGGAGGCTATCGCCCCCGAAGAGCGCGATCCGCTGCTGCTGGCGAAGATCACCGAAGAGCTGGCGGTTATCGTGCGTCACCTGATGCAGCGCTTTGCCAACCCGAATGATGCGCGTGCACTGCTCCAGGCGCAGCAGAGTTCGGCTGAAGCCCTGGAAATCAAACGGCATGCCGATCCGCTGGTCGATTTTTGTGGTTACCTGACGGTGCTGGGTACCCCAGAAGGGATGATGATCGGCAATGCCAACATCACCCCGCCGAACCCACGCCGCTATCTTTACCATGCCTACCTGTCGTTTATGGCCGCTAGGGGTTATCAGCACGTGATGAACCTGACGGCGTTCGGCCAGGCGGTACCGCAGACGCTGAAAGAGTACGAACACACGTTGCTGAAACGCCGCACCAAGCAGGGAATACAGACCAACTTGGTATTGAGTGAAGAGTGCGAAGCGGATTGGTTGCCGAAGTGTGGCGACGTGTGACAATGAGCGAGTCGATCGGCCGGGCCGATCAATAGGCCATTATTGATCTGCCGAACCCATTGGACGCTCAATCGCCGCGCCGCCTGTAGTGGCAGAAAAAAATACACGCAACAATACAAGGACATCACATAGGCCATACTCTGGCTGACATTATTACAACAGTAATAACTAAACCGGCGCAGGCCAGTTTTTGTTGTCAGCCTTAAATCACCTCCTAAGGAAGTGGTGATTAACCTTATGAGGCTCTAGCCTAAAGGAAACACATGCCGTAATATTCCCGCTTACTCACCACAAGTAAGAAAGAAATCACCAACATGGGTTTATACGGGAGTTAATCACATGTGTTCTGACGTTGCAAATACCGCCAATTCTGGACGTCGAAGTAAGATTTAAAATACTCCGCGACAAGGTAGGAAAAGAGCTTTATCGAACGATTTCAATCCTCTACAGCATGAAGGACTGTGAAGTTCTCGATCTAAATATTCAGCCAGATCATATGCACTGGTCACGATAGTCCCACCGAAGCCTTCGATTTGGACGTTTATGGGAGACTTAAAAGGACTCAGTGCAATCCGCCTTTACAATCGTTTCCCACATATACGAAATAAGCTGTGGGGTAACCATTTTTGGGCAAGAGGATACTTTGTCGATATGGTAAGAAATTATCAGGTGATACGTGAAGCATCAGGATAAGAAGGTCCAATAGTTCGAACAGCAGATAGAGTTGTTACAGGATTAACTCGAATATGGCCCCCTGGTATGGGGGCGTCGTGTTCCATTATCAACGACTATCAGAATTCCCGTTCATCATTTTCTGATGAATAACCACGCCGTGGCTCGATATCGCTTCCCAGTTTTACTTGATAATCATCTACGGAAAACTTTATCCCTTTCAGGCGCTTAACCATGATGTTCTCCAGATCCAGTGCCAATACAAATTTTGATTCATTGGTCGCGATCTGTCTTGAGCTAAAGGTGTTGTTTTCTATTGTCTTTATTACCCTCCTGATTTTTGGGTTAAATCCATAATAAGGAACATCATTATCATCCTCACCTTCATATTCAAACAGGGTTACAGCATATTGTGAGTCTTTACCCCCAGAGTCTGAGTTTTTTATTTTTGCGGATTTATTGAACAACACAATATTGGTTTTATCAATGTCTTCATCGTTATCATTTACCTGAGTCGATTTAAACGTTATGCCATCAAGGTCAAATCCCTCGTATAATCCAAGGTATTCCGCCACCGCTTGCGTCATGAGGTACTCATGGCCATTAGCGCCATTCAACACAGGGATCGTCAGTTTATGCGCTAACGTTTTTAAAAATCGGATTTTTTCCCTGACCTGAAGATGTTTCGGGTCAAATTTACTGACCCCTGCAGGGGGGATAAAATTCATTGATGAAAGATCAAGTATCCTTAAATCACGCAAGGGGCGAAACTGGGCGACGATGACCCAGCTGCCAACTACCGGTCGGATCTCTGCCATCGCCGTTTCAGGCGATAGGGAGCCATAAAAGACAGGTACACCTAGGGCATTCATACGCCCAGATTTTGCGCTATCGGGTGGTGGTGGTCCTAGGTAACGTTCTGGCTGAGCCAGCGCCTTTTCTACCTCACTGATTTCTGTAAATGACCGTGCACGATAAAAAACATTTACATGCGTATAGGATTTTATTGCCGAACCGCTCTCATCTGTGCGCATTGTATGAATATCTTTAAACAACTCATCAAGAAAGATTTTCGCATCTTTATTAAAAAAACGAGACTCGTGCTTTAATGACCGCGTGATCTCTTCCCATTTGGCATCATAATTACCGTGTATACTTTTGATGGGAACAAAAGTACTATCACATTCATATTTTGCTTCGTCATCATAATAATAACCATCGATTAACGGATTGCTCTGCATGGACTCATAAATATCGGCAGCGATATTAAAATCGACACCCAACTCTTCCTCTATTATAAATGGTGCCTCTTCCCCCCTAGCATTGCCTACATAATCATACCCACCCTGTTCATAATAGGTGTCGAACATAGTGTCGATCCATTCGCCGATTTGTTCGATACTGACGTTTATAAACTTTCTTTGGCAATAACTGCAATTTTGCTTTCGATTTCCTTCATTTTTTATTCTGGCCTTGACATGTTTATCCGGCACACATCGATAACATATAAATCTTTCTTCTAGCATAATTTCACCCACCTATATTTATTCATGCTGGTTGTTGTTGCAGGAGTCAAGACGTCACCAGGATGAGTTCAGCAATGTTTCGCAACCAATCATACAACGCTTTACCTTCTTCCATCGCGGAGTCAATGTTGATCTCCCAGCACGTTACGGTTCCCCGAACTGTTGTATCTCATGTAACATAGTAACCAGCGTGCCATACTTGTCCTCAATGATCACTCGGCGGCTATAGGTCAGGTAATTTACCCTTTGCCTAACTCCACCATAACATGTGAATGAACAGTGGGTTCTTTGTCCTCCCGATCACTCTGGACTGCCTGCATATGGATAATTAGGAGCTGCAGCATCGTGTCCGAGTCTCGTATATAGTGAGCAAGAAGCCTGCTGGCCAGACCTCAGCAACCGTACGGGAAATCGTTCAGCTTCTGCCAGTAACCCATCGAAACATTCGTGTGACCTGATGTCAGCAGCAAGCACCAGGGCTTTGTGGAATGCATGAAGAGGTCATTTGAAATCTTGAGTTATTTGTTCATCTTCCCTTTCTTTCATTCACCTGCATTCTCACCGGCAGACACGCGTCATATACCGACTGATACCACTCAGCGACCTCCCTCCCTCGCTGGCGAGCCCTAAATGCCCGCTTAACCTGGAAGAGTGGGGTTATGGTGCGGGTGCGCTCCGATCGTGGGCGAGTTGAGTTCATCATACTGCTGGAGCAACGAATACCAATATCACATATAATCAATAACTTACACACACCCCTCTCTTTTCATGCGCAGAGCCTAAAAAGACAATACTCGGATCAAATATCCTATGCATAAAGGGTGTACTGGATAACGTCAGTATTGCTACCCTGTCGTTTTTAACCGGGCGTCGCCGGAGTGCAGTCAGTCCTGCGAATGATGATCTAGTAATGAAAAACTTAAACTTTTCTAACAATTTCTCCTTGAAACCTCACGTTGTGTGGGTTAATAATTAGTCGCTTTACATAACTTTACACACTATAGTTTCATCATCAAAAGGAGTTGTTTATGAAAGTTATTGATCCTTCTATGCTGGGTTTTGTCTCTGGCGGTCGCGGTAACAACGGCGGCGATCGTACTGATAATGGTGGCGGCTCTCGCGGCCATGATTCTGGGCGTGATGCCGCGGCAGCGGCAGCTGCAGCTGCCGGAGGTGTTATCGGAGGGATGCTCACTGGGCCAGGTGCACCATTAGGTGCGATTGCAGGTACCGCTCTCGGTGGTGTTATTGGCGCGGCCGGTTTTGATGCTGCATGGAATGCCACTCACAGTAACAACGGCGGTAACGACCGTGGTGCCTTTGGCGGGGACAGCAACAAAAACAGTGTTAATGGACAATGCCACTGGTAATTCAGTGCTGGCCGGGAATACCTCCCGGCCACTCTAAAGGAGAAGCTCATTTCGCCATGAAGAAATTTATCCGTGTTTTTTTTCTTTTCCTATTTTGTTTTACCGTAGTAGATGTTGTTCAAGGGGCTGAATTTAAATCAATTTTAGTCATAAAAACCCTATGCTATTCTGCCGTTATCGCATTAGTCTATACCTTTGTGACCAGCGCATGGTGGAAAAAAAATGTTCTGAGACTCAGGAAAGAGTGATGGGTGGAGGCCTTGTTTTCGATGCTAACGCTATGAAAAGTAATAGCTGGTCGCCATGATGAAGCCATTCATCAGCATATGCAGCAGTACCGGCATGGCCACTCCTCTCGATACAATGCGTGCAGCAATCAAAAGCAGCGATACCAGTGCCAGAATCATGAACGTGCGGATATCTGAGTACTGGGTATGCAGGATGGCAAAGACAGCTGACGTCGTGAGTGCAGACCAATAGATATTGCCTTTGAATATCTGCAACAACCCACTGAAAAGACACCCTCTGAATACCATTTCTTCGTAAATGGGAACGAGAAAGACCAACAGGAGCGTGTTCACCCAAAATACGCAGCCCCTTACCGCTTCTTGTTCGGTCATCCAGCTTTCTGCTTTCCTAATCCCCAAAATATAGGCGCCTAGGTATTGGAGCAGCAGAATGAATACCATGAACGCAATCATTAACCGCCCGTTAATTTTTCCCACGCCCATACCGTGCTCTTTGCTAAAAAAGGCCACATATAACGGGACGATGAGCCCGAACTCGAGGAGATACAGAACGGGTAACACCAGACCTGTTTGCACAAACGCGGCGTTATCGCTCAGAAACCAGGGGTAAAAGGTCAGGCCCACCATGAGAAGAACCATCGCAAAACAGGCCAGCGTAAATGCAAAGCGTGATTTGTTCATTGGTCCGCCTTGTGGGTCAGAACGATGACGCGATCGGCTGAGGCAATGGTGGTTTCGCGGTGGGCAATAATCACCCGTGTAATGCTGAGTGCCTTAATCGCCTGATTCACCTTCGCTTCACTGTCCTTATCCAGCGCACTGGTCGCCTCGTCCAGGAACAAAATCGCCGGTTTCTTGTAAATAGCCCGGGCAATAAACAGGCGTTGCTTCTGCCCGCCGGATAATCCTTCCCCCAGTTCGCCGATCAGGGTTTCATACCCCATCGGCATGCGCATGATCACTTCATGCAGATAACTGGCCCGGGCGCAGGTTTCCATCCAGGCGTCATCTACCTCGTCCACGAACCCGCAAATATTTTCCCGGATTGAGCCAGAGAACAGTTTGTCGTCCTGCATCACGCAGGCGATCATCTTGTGGTAGTTGTTGATGCCGAGCTGCCGAATATCGACGCCGTTCACCTCGACCTTCCCTGAATCCGGGGGAAACAGCCCGCACAGTACCTTCATCAGCGTGGTCTTGCCTGCCCCGGACGGACCCACAATGGCCACACTTTCCCCCGGTGCAACGTTGATGTCCAAGGCATCAAAGACCGTCGGTGACTGGCTGTCGTACCGGTAGCTCAGGGCATGGGTGGACAACCCCATCGGTTGCATTCCCGAGATATATGGGAGGTCGGGCTTGCGATCTTCCCGTGGGTGCAGGGCAATATCGGCAATACGTTCGTTATGCAGGCTCATCATGCGCAGCTGCAGCAGAAACGCCGTCAGGGACCCGATACGATCGGAGAACTGCCCCCGAAAGGCGCCGAACGCGACGAACATGCCGAGGGTCATCTGATTGTCGATCACCAGACTGGCCCCTAGCCACAGAATGACAACCTGGTCACAGGCCGCCACGAAGGTGTTGATCCCACCAAACAGCATGTCCATTCGGGTGATCCGGATACCGGTATTGATGCTGTCGATTTCAAGGTTGAGCCAGTGAGCGATGCGGCGTTCCGCCATGCCCTGCATCTTGACGGTGGCGATGCCATACAGTGTCTCCATAAAATAGGAACCAGCACGGGCATTTCTCACCAACGCTTCTTCGGATAGCTGGCGATAATAGCCGTAAGTCAGCAGGCGTATCAGCACATAAAGCGCGGTGAACGCGATCACCACCCAGGTCAACCAGCCACCATACAGCACCATCATCACCAACACGCCGATCACCATGATGCCGTCCATGATGGCGCCGACAATACTGGTGGTGAAAGTGCTGCGCAGCGTATCCAGTGAACTGAAGCGTGACTGAATGTCACCCAGCTTACGCCGTTCAAAGTAACCGAGCGGCAGGCGCAGCAGGTGGGTAAACAGACCGGATTGCCACTGTACGTTGATGAGTGTCGACATGACCAGTCCGGCCCAGGCGCGCACCATGCCAATGGCGGCCCGCAGCAGGATGAACAGCATCAGCCCAACGCAGATGAGCGACAGTAACCCGCGATCCCCGGCAGGAATAGCGTGATCCATCACCAGCTGCGTGCCGATGGGCATCACCAGGTTGATGGTTTCGAATACCAGAGACAGGCAAAAGATTTTGCCGAGCGCCCCCTTGAGACCGTGTACGCTGCCAATCAGCGTACGAAGATGAATGCGGTGGCGAACGCTGTCGGCGGTGAAGGAGCTGCCGGGCCAGGCTTCAAGCGCTACGCCGGTGAAACTGTGCGACAGTTCCGTCAGGCTGATGGCCCGGCGTCCGCGCGCCGGATCATGCAGCACTGCGCGGTGGCCTTTGACGCTGACCAGCACCACGAAATGGTTGAATTCCCAGTGCAGAATGCAGGGCAGTTTCAGTGCGTTGAGTTCGTCCAGATCCAGAGACAGGGGACGGGTGCTCAACCCCAATTGCTCGGCGATACCGGTCAGTCCAACCAGTGTTGCACCGCGCGTTGACAGGTTGAACTGCCGGCGCAGCGCGATCAGGTCGATGTTTTTGCCGTAGTAACCGCATATCATCGCTAGGCAGGCCAGCCCGCATTCCGACGACTCGGTCTGGTGCACCATCGGAACCCGGTGACGTAGCCGCAGATCCAGCTGGCTGACCAGTTGTTTGAATGCAGGCTTACTCATTGACCGGCCCCGTCGCGCTGTGTTTCATGTCGTAGAACGGTGACAACATCCACTGATAAATCTGCCTTTTTTCCAAAAACAGGGTGCTTTGCGCTTTCATGCCGTTTTCCAGGCTCAGACGTTTACCGTCATAAGCAATGGCCTGTTTTTCCGGAATGACAATCACCTTGTAGTAGGGCACAGCGGCGGTCAGCGCCGCTTTTGGGGCCCCCTGATAGGTCAGCATTTCCTGCGGTGAGGCCGGGGCTTTGGAGATGACGGACACCATACCGGCAAACTGGCCGAATTTTTCCGCCGGAAAGGCGTCATAACGTACATTGACCTTGTCACCGGCAGCAATGTAAGGAATGGCATCGTTAGGTACCCACAGCACGAGGGCGTAGTGATCGATGTCGTGGGGGATCACCTGCAGCAGACTGTCGCCGACGTTGACCATTTGGCCAACCGTGACGCTCAGCGAATCGATACGGCCATCGGCCAGCGCACGAACGACGATCGCTCCACCGGCATCGATGTTGAGCCGCTCTTTCTGCAGCTCGTAGCGCTGCAGCTCCATCTGGTAGATCTGGTTGTCGAAGTTGGCGGCCTGGGTATGGATCTGGCTTTCCAGCGCGGTGATCTGCAGCGCATTCTGTTCGTTCTGGCCGGACAGGCCCAGTAGGTTGTTCTGCTGCTGGTAATACAGGGCCACTTGGTTGGTGAGCTGATCCTTGTTGATCAGTCCCTTGGTCTGATAGTGCCGGTAGTTCTCCATGTTCTCCTTCATGATGCGTATCCCTTCCTGAGCACGCCGAAGAATGTCGGTTGAGCGCGAGAACGCGGCGGTATATTGCGCCTTCTGTTTTTCCAGCATTGTGAGCGTGGCCTGCTTGCTGCTTTCCAGTCGGCTGATGATTTGCGCAATGCGTGCCAGCTGGCCATCGATATCCCGCTGCTGGTTATCGCTGACTACACCACTGCGAGTGCTTTTGCTGACGTCAATCTGGTAAATGGGCGCTCCGGCGGTGATCACCTGCCCTTCGGTGACAAATTGTTTGACGACTACCCCCTGGACGGAAGAATAGACGTTGGCGGCACGCGGATAGGTGCTGACCTCACCGGTCACATTGACCCGTCGGGTATAGGTACCGGCGATCACGAAGGTGAGAAATGCAATGAGAAAAAACAGGCAGAGCCCTGCTATGAGCCAAAAGGGAATGCCGGGAAGGAGGAGCGCCCGGCCACGCCATTTCATTTTCTGATTATCAATCGCTTCCTGGCGAAACACTATTTGGGATCCTTGGTTATGCGGTGATAAACATCGTGTTTTTTGCAATCACATTAACCAGTGAATAGCGACGCTGCGCACTCACCTTAGCTGAAACCAAACTTACAGCCAGTACAACGTGCTTGTCAAACCACTTATCAGCAGTGCTAATGAATATGACTCTCTGTTCGATCATGTCCTTCAAATGATAACCGTGAGCACTGGGTTAAATTCCTTAGCCTTTAAATACATCCTTGTTTTTCAATAACATCCTTCTTATTATAACATTCATTCCAATAAAAGCGCTCACGACATAGCCCACCATAACAATGAATGAGTTGTGTAATATTTCATTATTAAATTTCACATCATTTAAAAGAATGATGATAAACCATGGGAGCATGGAAATGGCCAGTACACCTAATGTATCTGACATGTTTTGCCCCAAAAATGCTTTTCGCCAGCGCTTCACTCTTTCTTTTAGTGGTAAGTTTTTCAGTTCCGGAATGCTCTTCAGCGTCCAATAAATCTTCATTTACCCACTCCAAAAATCTAAACAATAGAAATATTATGTCTGGTCATGATGGGCAGTCAAACCAATATTAAATGTTTAACTACCCAGTCTGCATTTTTACCAATGGTTATCCGTACCAATTCCCGCAGGAGTCATCGAGACGTTATCTGGCTCATGATAGTTCTCACCAATTTTTCCACCGATGTAATCACCGACACCTGAACCAATCAAAGCACCTCCAGGGCCACCGATAACACCGCCAACGTAAGCACCAACGCCACCGCCAACTGTAGAGCCAACAGAGCTCAGCAATTCACGCATCTCTTCAAGATCTCTGTCCTCATCAGATTGCTGACCGCCTGCGACAAGTAACATATCCTTCTGCGACAATATTTCCATTTCTCTATCCTCTTTAGCTAAGTTTACATGGCTTTGGGGTGAAAAAACTGACGATGTTATAATGAAACAAAATAATCTCATCCCATTCTGAGAATATCAGCGCTTGCCGCAAACGGATAAAATACCCACCTTGTGATAGATGATAAATATCATGAAGGGGAATATAGTTGTCATGGCATCGTTTCAACATGGCATTGATGAGCAATCTGCAAAATCGGCCGTTTCCGTCATAAAATGGATGGTAGGCAAGCAAGGCTGTTGAACTGATCACCGCTGAGTAAAGATTATTAAAGGGGGCATTAATAATAATGGCCCATATATTACGCAATCCATCGACCAAGTGTTTCGCATCAATAAACCGGATGTAATGCCCATTTTTATCTGATGACGTGCGCATGGCTGTCTTTCTAATACCAGGTTTTATAGGATTAATTTTGCCAGACCAGAAAGTTAAAAAGGCCAGAAAACAATCGAACTTGGCCCGCATTATCATGCGATTATAATCATCTGAGAACTGATTAATTAGTGCTGTTTCCAACAATGTTCGGCCGTCGTTTTTTATATCTTTCTGATTAGTTAGGTAATGGGCACTGAGTCGGTGTGTTAACCTATTGATCTCTTCATTAGGAAAACCAACAACTCGATCATGCCCCTTACTTGTTTCACTGGAGAGGAGATATGTCGATACAATGGCTTCCAAAGAAGCGAGTTTCTCTCTCGTCACGGCGGAAAGCGTTGTTATATCTGGGAGTCGTAACGGTGTGAGTTGGATGACGTTCATGTCGTTTTTCCCTAAATAACCGAATCACACGGAATCGGGAAAAGCTTATCATTTTGATAATTCATGTTTGTTAATTTTTTGTGAACTTCCTATGAAGCTGGTTTTATCGCCCTGCCACTTCATTTATCAACGCGATTATTTCGTGTGACGCTATCGGTAGTGTAAACCGCCAATGCACTACGCGAATGATGGCGTACACTCAGCCCGAAAGCACCGAGCTCAGTTCGGCAGTCGCACAACGTTTTCTACGGCGAAAATCAAGATAAGGGGAATTATGCGTAACTGCTGGCGTGATCCAAAAACCGGAAGTCGGCTCTTATCATTCCAGATGTCCAGAAAGACTCCTTCTTTATAGTTTTGCCTTTGTTATCTTTTCTGTTTTCAGGCGATATAATGCCGGTTAAACAAACAATGTTGGGTGAACAACATGCAAAGACCATCCCGAACGGAAGCTCTGATGCCGGTACTCAGCGCCGATGATGCTCAGGAAGAACAAATACATATCGCTTATGAACCTCTGACCCCCTCAGTCATTGAGGATGAAAAAGCGCAAAGCTATATCGAAGCACTGAATTTTGCTTGTTCTCGCCCGGATATCAGAAACATTGCTGTCACTGGCCCGTATGGTGCAGGTAAAAGCTCTGTATTACTGACGTGGGAAAAAGCAGAAAGCAATGACTTCAGGATGATGACCGTGTCTTTGGCTGATTTTGAAATGCAGCAAGCGTCATCCGGAGATACCAGTGTGGGGGATGACAAAACCGACGGTGATAAAGCAGATAAAAAAGCGGCTAAAGCTGAAGAAAAAACAATTGAGTACAGCATCCTGCAACAGCTGCTCTACAAAGAGAAAAAAAGTGTGTTGCCATATTCCCGTCTGGAGCGCATTTCTGACGTTAGCGCGCCTCAGATTGCCATGATGGCTGCCAGCCTGTTACTCATACTTGCATTGACGGCAACTGGCCTGCTTTTTCTATTCCCTGATTACATCAGTGCGAAGCTTTCTCTGCCGAAAGAGCTGAGTCAGTTTCTCCTGGCTTTGCCTATACTCGCCAGGGTTGGTGGCGCAGGGATATTTCTTTTTTTTGCCTTATTCCTTGCACTGAAGAAATTGCACCGTACAGGGGTATTTGACCGCCGCGTCAGTATTGATAAATTTGACGTACTGAAAGGAGCGATTTCTACACGCCCCACCGCCCCCTCTCTTCTCAATGTGTACATTGATGAAATCGTCTACTTCTTCGAGCAAACGCAATACAATGTGGTCATATTTGAGGATCTGGACCGTCATAACGACGGTGCTATCTTCATCAAGCTCCGTGAGATAAATCAGCTCATCAATAACTGCCTTCCCGCTGATAAGCCGGTAAGATTTATCTACGCTGTCAGGGATAATCTCTTCAGCACGCCTGAATCACGGACAAAGTTTTTTGATTTTGTCATGCCGGTGATCCCGGTAATGGACAGTGAGAATGCTTCTGAGCATTTTTTGGGGAAATTTACATTGGATGAACTTATACAGGATGGGTTCAGAGATTGCCTTGCCAGACTAGCTCTTTTTATTCCTGACATGCGAGTGATGCACAATATTGCCAACGAATTCCGGCTTTACAGGAATATTGTGAATAACGGAGAGGATCTTAAGCGACTGATTGCACTCATCTCCTACAAAAATCTTTGTGCCGAAGATTATCACAAAATAGATCAGAAAAAAGGATTGCTTTACAACATTGTTACCGAGTACATATCTGGTAAACTAAGAGAAGAACACTGTACTACACTTATCACAAGGATGGAAAAGTATCAGACGGAACTTGCTATTTTACAGAATGAGAAGGTAGTATCTGAACAAGAGTTAAGAAGAGAAATACTTCACCAATATATTAATGATAAAA
>OJZQ01000217.1_pt1 | contig 14742 bp, 19 predicted proteins | sample 1610471 | NCBI WGS metagenome assembly OJZQ01 (sample SAMN04436655, study PRJEB24849) | human gut metagenome | biome: human gut; feature: NICU; material: stool | host: Homo sapiens | place: USA: Saint Louis, MO | collected 2010-05-13 | reverse complement strand
CCGTAGAAAATGGTGGGTCGTGTAGGATTCGAACCTACGACCAATTGGTTAAAAGACAATTGGCCTAGGTCTCTCTAGGAAGGGTTTTAAAGCCCCGTACCGATTTAGCTGAGCAGCCTCTAATGACCCCATTAGAGGCTATCTCAATGAAAGCGACTTCGGTTGTATCCACCAAGGGTGGTGTAGGGAAGTCCACCACCGCCGCCAACCTCGGTGCATTTTGCGCCGATGCTGGCCTGAAGACCCTCCTCATCGACCTGGACCCCGTCCAGCCCTCCCTATCTTCGTACTACGAGCTTCCTGAAGTCGCCCAGGGCGGCATCTACGACCTGCTCGCCGCCAACATAACTGACCCAGCGAGGATCATCTCCAGGACGATTATCCCCAACCTGGACGTCGTGATTTCCAACGACCAGAACAACCAGCTCAACAACCTACTGCTCCAGGCGCCCGATGGCCGGCTCCGGCTGGCAAACCTCATGCCGTCCCTGAAACAGGGCTACGACCTGGTGCTGATCGACACCCAAGGTGCGCGCTCCGCTTTACTAGAAATGGTCGTGCTCGCATCGGATCTGGTTGTTTCCCCCCTGCAGCCCAACATGCTCACTGCCCGCGAGTTCAACCGCGGCACCATGCAAATGCTCGATGGACTGCGTCCCTACGAGCGCCTCGGCATGCGGATCCCCTCGGTTCAGATCGTCATCAACTGCCTGGACCAGACCAATGACTCCCGGGCGATTCACGAGAATGTGCGTGCCATCTTCGATGAGCATCAGGACATTTCTGTGCTCGAAACGACTGTCCCGGATGCCGTCGTGTTTCGCAACGCAGCATCGCGCGGGCTACCAGCGCACCGCCTCGAAACGCGGCAACCCTCCAATCGCACATCAGCGCCCGCGCTGGAAATCATCCGTAACCTGGCCATCGAGGTCTTTCCCGAGTGGACTGACCGCTTCCTCGCGCTGACGCCGGAGGCGGTAGCAGCACTGGTCAAGGGAGGGCGCTGACATGGCGAAGCCTCCTATCACCCAAGCCCGCGACGTCGACGCGGAACTTGTGCTGCAACTGAACAAGTTCGGCAGCGCCGCCGACCTTCGGAGCCAACAGGCCAAGTTGACCGGCGCTGCGCGAGAAATACGCAAGCTGACTGGTGGCGGTACCGACCTGTTCGGGAAGCTGGGTTGCTACTTGAGCTTCGAGCAAAAGCAGCTCCTACAAGACGCTGCGCGCTTGCTCGACTCGGTGAACCAGCAGGTCGAGCATGCGAAGGAAAAGCGTGATCGCGACGAGAAACAGGCCAAGAAGCGGCGTGAGCTGCGCGGGCGCCTGGCCAAGCAACTGGTCGACTCGAACTACCCGCTTCCGGGAAATACGCTCGAAGAGCGGCTGGAAATCCTGCAGATCGCGTTGATCTACAACCGGGCCAAGGTGTTCGATCCCCTGTACTCCACGCACCAGCTCCACTCAAAACTCAAACGCTGGCTGGAGCGTCCCAAGCAGCTCATCGGGTGGCGCAGTGAAGCCGAGTATTTCGCAAGTCAGGTGGGGAGCCTGCGATGTGACTTCATTAGCCACCTGACTCACGAAATCGCCTACGACGATGGCAGTGAAGTCGAGGAGCGCCTGCGCGTCATCAAGCAGAAGACCGCACAGATCGCTCTGACCAGCGAGGAGCAGGAAACCCTTCAGCTCTGGACAGACGCTCTGCAATCGGCTCCGGAGGGCCTCATATGAACCTCCAGAACCGCAACAACCTCATCCTGAGCCTGATCGCCGAGACCCAGTTCGACGCCTACGTGCAAGGCTACATGGCCAAAGCAGGCGCTGCCGCCGGTGCTTCCGACAATCTGCTGGTCGAGGCTGAAGGTGCTGCGATACTGCAGGGCCTTGTCGCTCCGGTTCGCGCTCAGCAGCGTGCCTGTGGACAGCCACTGCAGAACGCCCTGCTCCAAATCGCCCACGACCTACTGTTGCAGACGAAGTCGCAACTGGCCATCGCGGCCAATGCCAGCTCGATCCACGTGATCCAGCGGGACATGAACAGGGCTATCTGGAATATCGCGACTGCCATCGATCACCTGGCCGAGTTCGCCCAACCCTCCCAGGACACCGTGAAGGTCATCGAGCGGCTGATGCTCTTCGTCGGCAGCTCGCCTAGCCCGGAAGGCCAGCAACTGGCCGCAGAGGCAAGTGCAGTGCTTGGCATGAGCGAGGGGGGCCTGGCATGAAGCCTATGATTCAAGCCCACCTGGTCGAGCGCGACCAGTTCGGCTTCTGGACCCATCCGAACTATCCGGACCTGGCCGACAACTGCTCTTCCAGCGAGGCGCAGGAAACGCTGCGCCGGCTTGGACTGGAGTTGCAGAACGTCTTCATGGAGTCGGATGCGCCTCGCCTCTACGACTCTGCCCGTTCGGACCAACGATACAGCGAGTGGATCCCAACGCGGCCCAAAGGCGCCGGTTGGTTCGTGCTGTCGATCCACGATACCGATAACGGCCCGGTGTGTCAGTACGTGCGACCGCTCGGAGAGCACCTGAGTCCAATCGATCTCGATGCGGCAGCAGAACAGCATGAGCGCCTGCTCAGCGAGGCTTGTGCCAAGGCCTTGAATCAGCGTGACGTCGCCCTGGCCAGGGTCGCCTCGCTTGAGTCCAAGCTGGCCGAACTGGAGAAGCAGGAACCCGTTGGTGTGATGCGCGCGTCAAGCGAGATGGGGGTAGCGCCTTACGCGGATATCTGGCCTTGGCTGGAGCCTGGCCAAAAGCTCTACACCACCCCAGTAGCCCAGGCTCAGCACTGCGTGGTGCTGGACGCTGAGAAGCTGATCGCACAATTCAAGGACTGTGCGTCGCATGCCGGAGATCCCGAGCGAGCTGCAGCATTCAACGATGCAATCAGCGAGGTACACGCCATGCTCGCCGGCGCCCCTTCCCAAGCTAAACCCAGCAGCGACGAAGAGCAGGGAGGCAGGCCATGAGTGAAGCCAAGCTCAAGCCCTGTCCACTCTGCGGCAGCACGAACATTCGAATGCTGGAACCCGAGCTGCTCGACACCGATGCCTGGAACTGTGCCATTGAATGCCTGGACTGCCGGGTTCACATCGGGCCGTCCTACTGCGAGCCAGACCCGTTAACAGCAAGGTATTCAGCACAGGTCGACTGGAACAGGCGCCCAAGCGCAAAAGCCCCCGCGGACGAGCGTGAGCAGTTCTTGATGGCCAACCTGCTCGCCGCCCTGGAGGTCGCACTGGGCAACGTAGCAGCCCTGGCTATTGTCGACCGGGTACGGCAGGTCGCAGACCGAATTTACCCAACTTCAAACCTCTCCCCTGTTCCGCAGGCCTGGCTCGATGTACAGGCCGAGCGCCGGCGCCAGATCGCCGTCGAAGGCTTCGATACCAGCAACGACGACGCTAGCGCTGGCCAGATCGCCCTGGCAGCCGGCTGCTACGCGCTCCATGCCGGCGGCATCGGCACCGACTGGCCGGGCGGCATTCGGAATGGCTCTGCACTGTTCTGGCCCTGGGACGAAGAGTGGTGGAAGCCTAAGTCGGCGCGCGAAAACCTGGTACGCGCCGGCGCTCTGGTGCTAGCCGAGATCGAGCGCCTGGACCGCTCCGCCACCGAGCAGGGCTCAACCTGCTGCAAGGGGAGCGCGTAATGGACAAGCAAAAAGTCCTTGCCAAGGTCGAGAAGCTGATGGCCCTGGCGAATGCCAAGGGGGCCACGCCGAACGAGGCGGAAACCGCATTGCGCCAGGCCGCGATCCTGAAGCGCCAGTTCGACCTCAGCGAAGCGGAGATCTCGGCCCACACGGTGGAAACCGCGTGCGTTCCCACTCGAACCAGGCGCTCTCCTGCCCCATGGCTGCATGAACTGGCCGGGATCTGCGCCAATTCCTTCGGCTGCGACTACCTGGCGGCATACGCGATGCCAGCGGGCTGGACGTTCAAGTTCATGGGCCGAGGGATCGGCCCTGAGCTAGCCGCTCACGCCTACTCTACGCTCCACCACCAACTGGTGGCGGCGCGCTCGGCTCATGTCGCTCAACAGAAGCGCTGCAAGCTGTCGACCAAGCGCCGTCGCAGCAAGCTCTTCGTCGAAGGCTGGCTTCTCGCAGTGCGTTCGCTGGTACGTGACTTTGCCGGCAGGCCGGACGAGTCGACTCAAGCAGCCATCAAGGCCTACCTCGAACTACACCATCCGGAGCTGAAACTCCTGGAGCCGGCAGCGCCGACGAAGCCCCTGGCCTATGACCAGGCTTCGCTGCACGCAGGCTGGGAGCACGGCAAAAACACTCGCCTGCACCGCGGCGTCAGCCGGCGAGTTCAGGGCGCGCTCGAGCAGGGAGGGTCCCGATGACTCGCTCTGCTCTCTCGAACATCGCCTACGAGGCTCTGGTGCGTGCCCGCCGCAAATTCAGCAACCGAGAGGAGCGCTGCATCCGCGAAACCTGGACCGCCGAACAGGAACTGGTGCTGCTGCGCCTGTATCCGGATATGCCGAACGAGGTCCTGGCAGCCAGGTTGAACAAAACGCTCCAGCAGATCTGCTCCAAAGCGTATCGGCTCGGGCTGAAAAAAAGCCCCGAGTTCTCCAAGAAGATCCGGCAGGACTGGGACAGCGCAACTCGGTTCAAGAAGGGAAACACCCCATGGAACTGCGGCATGAAGGGGCTTCCCGCGCGAGGACGCTCATCGGAAACGCAGTTCAAGAAGGGGCAAAAACCCCACACATGGCTCCCAGTCGGCAGCACGCGGGTCAGCGCTGATGGCTACCTGCAACGAAAGATCTCGGATACCGGCTATCCCCCCCGGGACTGGAAGAGCATCCACATCCTGCTCTGGGAAGAACACGTCGGCCCCATCCCAACCGGCCATTGCGTCTGCTTCAAGGACAACAACAAGCAGAACGTCGTCATCGACAACCTGGAACTCATCACCCGGGCCGAACGCATGCGCCGCAACTCCATCCATCGCTATCCACCTGAGCTGAAGAGCGCAATCCGCGTCATCAGCAAGCTCAAGCGCACCATTCAGGAGGTCGAGCATGAAAAACAAGATTGAGGATCTGCGTAATCACCTCTTTGCCACCATCGAAGGCCTGCTGGACGAAGAGAACCCTCTGGATATCGAACGCGCGAAAGCGGTGGCTCATGTGGGTTCGGTGATCATCGAGTCCGCCAAGGTGGAGGTGAAAGCGCTGGAGATCATCGGCGCCCCGGGCGGAAGCACGTTCATGCAGATCGGCCGGGAGGACTCGAAGTGAGTGTTCTGGAACTCACGCCGCCGCACTCCGTCGAGGCGGAGCAAGGGGTACTCGGTGGCCTGATGCTGGACAACGCGGCATGGGACATTGTCGGCGATCACCTGCAGAAGGAGGACTTCTTCCGGCATGAACATCGGCTGATTTTCACCGCCATCAGCGAGTTGGCCGCGAAGGACGCCCCGTTTGACGTCGTGACGGTGTCGGAAGCGATCGAAGACCTTCCAGAAGCCGGCGGGCTGGCCTACCTCGGCCAGCTCGCTGACAACACGCCCTCCGTGGCCAATATCGAGGCTTACGCGCAGATCGTTCGCGATCGGGCGCACCTGCGGCAGTTGATGTCTCTCGGGCACCACTGCACCAGAACCGCCTCGAACCACCAGGCGAATCCCTGTGAGGTTCAGGAGGAGATCGAGCAGAAGCTGTTCGCCCTCGGCCAAGATCAGCACAAGTCCGACTTTGTCGATATCAACAAGGGCCTCGCGAAGATCGTCGACACCATCGATTACCGCTTCAACAACAACGTGACGGTAACGGGGGTCCCGACTGGCCTGAAGGATCTCGACGAGCTCACCGGCGGACTACAGAAATCGGATCTCATCATCGTCGGTGCCCGCCCCGCGATGGGCAAAACGTCGTTTGCCCTCAACTTGATCGACGCCGCGCTGCAGAGCGAACAACAGAAGTCTGTCCAAGTTTACAGCATGGAAATGCCAGCAGAGCAGCTGCTGTTCAGGCTGGCCGCCCTGCTTGGCCATCTGGACCTTGGCAAGCTGATGAAAGGCCAACTGCAAGAGGAGGATTGGCCCCGGCTGTCTGTCGCGATCAAGCGCATAAACGGCTATGGCAGCCGCCTGGTCATCAACGACCAGGGCAACCTCACGCCGACAGAGCTGCGCGCCAAGGTTCGCCGCGCGGCCAGGAAGTACGGCCACCCCGTACTGATCTTGGTCGACTACCTGCAGCTGATGCGCTGCCCAGGCCTGGAAAACCGAGCCACCGAGATATCAGAGATCTCCCGCTCGCTGAAAGCGCTGGCCAAGGAGATGGACTGCCCCGTCGTGGCCCTATCCCAGCTCAATCGCACCCTGGAGAACCGGCCGAACAAGCGACCGAACAACGCAGACCTGCGTGAGAGCGGCGCGATCGAGCAGGACGCGGACGTGATCATGTTCGTGTACCGCGACGAGGTCTACCACCCCAACACCGAGGCCAAGGGCATTGCCGAAATCATCATCGGCAAGTACCGCAACGGCCCGATCGGCACCGTCCGCGCCGCCTTCATCGCCAACCAGACCCGCTTCGCCGACCTTGCACCAACTTGGCAGGGAGCTCTTGCATGAGCCCCTTCATTGAACTTCCGATCTCTCGCCGGCGGGAGCCGGCAAGGAGTCTAGTCATGCGTGACCAGCAGCCCGCTAACAATCTCCTTTCGATAGCGAGCGCCGAATGGATACAAGCCTTGCAGAACTTCTGCCACCACGGACGAGTGTATGACGGGTCCACCGCCAATGCCTGGCTATTGGATGCCTGCCTACTTGTTCCCAACGCTGCCCTCATCCACGGTGTCATCGAGTACGTTCTTAACAGCCGTGAGGACATACCATACGGAGGGCTACGCCCAAGCTGGGTAGCTCAGCGGCTCAAGCAGGAGGGATTGATTAGTCACCGGTGCGGGGCAGTCTTGCACTGGCAGGAGCACGGCTATCGCTTTTCCACGGTGGTCAGGATCGACCCCGAACAGATTTGGCCCGATAAGCGCTCGAGACCCGAAGCATTCGTTACCGGACCACTAGATAGCCAGGAGCTTGGGGTAATTGAAATCCTGGCGCATCCGAACGCCAGACGTCGTAGTCCGTCCCCGGTGCGCCTGGCAGCACTGGTTCGATCTTCGCTAGCCATACCTGCTGAGCCTCTTCATCCCATTGCAAGTCCGCCAGCTCTTCATGCAGTGCTAGCCACCTATCCCGAATTGGCATATCCCGAATGGTTTCCAGTGGCCAGGAGTAGCGACGCATGAGCGCATACTCAATGGCGTCCATGCCCCATAGCCTCCAGCCTTTGTCACGTGCCAGTGAGTTACCAAGGGTACACAACACAAAGACTTGGCTTATCCATTGGGCTCTGGCCATCGTCATAGCCAATCCGTCCCCGTTTTGTGAGTCAGGAACGCATGCCTGGATCTGGATAAGCATCTCGTCGTATCCAAAGCGGTATTCGTTCGTCATGCCGGACCTCCTGTGGTCTGGGTGGGTTTGTTTGGCGACGCCAACCTTACCACCGGATGTGTCCGGCTCCCTTCTAGCAGCGACCGTCACGCCTTCAGCGCTACCGGTCCTGCAACCTCATTTTTCATCTCATCTTCCGCTGCCAGTTGCTGGCCCAAGCCGGCAAGGAGCCCATGCATGAACACCTCCCAGCACCTGGTCACCCACCAGTGCATGAATTGTGGTCAGCACCACCCATACCACCTGGTGCGCCAGATTCTTCCCGCCGAGAACACCCCAGAAGGAGAAGCCGAGGTGTTGGTCTGCCCCTGCTGCGGGAGCTACGACGTCCATCAGTTGGAGGCTGTCTTTGATGAACACTGAAGCCCGCTTTCCGAGTATCCACGCCTCGGCCGCGTTCACCGACTCGGCGGTGGTTCATGCCAATCACGTTGGGGTCAACCCCATCGAGCTGGACGCCCTCAGCCAAGTGATCTCGCGCCTTTCGCGGGACGAGAGCACGGTCGCACCCAGTTCGATGGAGCGAGAGCTTCGTGAGCTGGAGGAACTGGGGTACATCGAAATCTCGACCACCCAGGCCGGAACCCTGGTGGTCACTACGCGCGCTCCGGGGCAACTGCTTTCGGCCTACTTCTGGTCGGTATGGATCCCTCGCCACCTGTTCAGTTGCTCGCTGAAGGTGAGCTTGATGCCACACCTCTGCTGCGGCACTCAGGGCTCCCAGCACCTCACCGCGGTGTTCCGCATTGCAGGCAGCAAGGACGCCGCACGTGAGTTCCTGCATCAGTTGGCCAACAACTATCCCGGGCATGAGCCCGAGTTGCCCGAACTGGTGGCCGTTCAGGTCGGTGATGCACTCAGCAAGGAGGCCGAATCATGAAGGCATCCCAGACCTATCAGTGCATCGTCAAGTTCAATGGCGCCGGCTTCTGGACCAATACCATTCAGAAGCAGCGTGCGACCTGCACCTGGAGCGACAAGGTGGCAGCCTCCCGCCTTGCCGAACGGCTGTTTGGCGAGGACAACGCCTACATCACCCGTATGCCGGCACAGGCAGGCGACCACGATAAGCGCATCGAGAGCCGCTGGGAGCTGTGCTGTAGAAATCCCAAGGAGGTAGCGCGCGATGGCTGACGTCACTGCCTACCGGCCGCTCGAGCACTTCCAGAAAGGCGAGCTGATGCTCGAGCTCAAGTTGCGTGAAGGTCCTTCGTGGATCTGTCTGAACTGCGGCTATCACCTGGATGGCAGCGGCGCACAGCCCTGCCCTGACTGCGGAAAGTCGCGCTACTGGACCAGCGGTTGGAGTGTAGGTCGTGGCCATCGCTTCTCGGCAGCAAGGGAAGAGTGGGAAAGCCGCCTCAGGACACGGTCGCGGGCACCTGTCGCGTCAACGGCACCAGTAGCAACTGACGACGTATGCACTCAACTGCGCACAGAGGTCCGCATGCTGCGTTCCGCGCATGACGACCTGGCCTGCAGCCGGCAGAGCGATCGTCGCAGCCTTCAGGCGCTGGTGAAACGTCTCCTGCATGCCGCCGCCACCGACAGCCTTCCCCGCTCCTTGGCAGAGATGGAGACCTGGCTGCAGCTCAACAGTAGTGAGGAGACCACGGATGCGTAGTTTCCTTCGCGGCGCCCGGGAAAGCGTCCGCCGGCTGGTGGCCTTCGCTCAAGCCGAAGGCTGGAGCGTCGACCGCTCCGCCGGCGGCCACTTGAAGCTCAGCAAGATCGGCTGCGCCTCGATCTTCATCTCTTCCACGCCAAGCGACGCACGCGGCGAGCTCAATGCCCGCGCCCTGCTCCGTCGAGCCGACAGGCAGCGTTCCCTGAACCAGGAGTCTTTCTGATGCCTATCAAACACGCCATTGTCCACCTGATCGAGAAGAAGCCCGACGGCACCCCGGCCGTGCTCCACGCGCGCGACGCCGAACTGGGCGACTCCCAGGCCACCGAAAACCTGCTGGCCGACCTCAACGAAAGCTACAACGCCAAGAACAAGGCCTGGGGCTTCTTCTACGGCGAGTCCGGCGCCTACCCGTTCAGCGGCTGGCTCGGCGAGTACCTGGACGGCGCCCGCGACTTCGTCGGCTTCAGCCGCGAAGCGGTGGAGCACCTGCAGAAGCTGATGGAAGAATCCAACCTCTCCACCAGCGGCCACGTGCTGTTCGCCCACTACCAGCAGGGCATGACCGATTACCTGGCGATCGCCCTGCTGCACCACAGCGAAGGCGTGGCGGTGAACGAGTCGCTGGAGGTCTCCCCGTCGCGGCACCTCGACTTCGGCCAACTGTACCTGGCCGCGCGGATCAACATCTCCGAGTGGCGTAACAACAAGCAGTCGATGCAGTACATCTCGTTCATCAAGGGCAAGGGCGGGAAGAAGGTCACCGACTACTTCCGCGATTTCATCGGCTGCCAGGAGGGCATCGACTCACCGGGCGAAACCCGCGCCCTGCTCAAGGCCTTCAGCGACTTCGTGGAGAGCGAGGGCATGGCCGAGCAGCAGGCCCGCGAGAAAACCGAGACGCTGGTCGACTACGCCACCTCGCAGGCGCGCATCGGCGAGCCGATGACCCTCGACGCGCTCTCGGAACTGATGGACGAGCAGCAACCGCGGGCGTTCTACGACTACATCCGCAACAAGGGCTATGGCCTGTCGCCGGAAATCCCGGCGGACAAGCGCACCCTCAACCAGTTCCGCCGCTTCACCGGCCGCGCCGAAGGCCTGTCGATCAGCTTCGAGGCGCACTTGCTGGGATCCAGAATCGAGTACGACGAGGAGCGCGACACGCTGCGGATCAGCAGTCTCCCCACTCAACTCCGCGACCAGCTCAAGCGGCGCAAGGCCCAAATTGGAGAATGACCATGGCCCGAGAAACCGAAGATAAGTTCGTTGTCCGTATGCCCTTGGGCTTGCGCGATCAGCTAAAGCAAAAAGCCGCGCATAACCACCGCTCGGCCAACAGCGAGATCGTCTACCGGCTGGAGCGCAGCAACGAGCTCGAAGAAGAACTCGCTCGAGCGAACCGAATGGTCGACGAGCTCTTCGCCAAGAACCAGCGTCTGCAGGCAGAGCTAGCTGCGGCTAACACGCCTCAGGTGGCAGAGGCATGACAATGGCCAAGATCAACCCGCAAGATCTGAAAGACCGACTGCTTGCCCCTGGTTTCACCGCGCCGCCCGTTCTTGAACAGTTGTCGGACCCGATCAGCGACACGCCCATGGTGCTGACACTCGACCAGGTCCTCCCCTGGCACGATAACCCCCGGACCACTCGAAACCCGAAATACGATGAGTTGAAAGAATCGATCCGGCATCGAGGCCTCGATACGCCGCCACCAGTGACTCGACGCCCTGGGGAAGACAAATACCGCATTCGCAACGGCGGCAACACTCGCCTGGAAATTCTCAACGAGCTCTACAAAGAAACCGGCGACGAACGTTACTTCCGCTTCAACTGCCTGTTCAGGCCCTGGGACAAGCAGCGCGGCGAAATCATCGCGCTGACCGGTCACTTGGCCGAAAACGATTTGAAGGGTGACCTCAAGTTCATTGAGCGAGCCGTGGGCATTCAGAAAGCGAAGGCCTTGTATGAGAAGGAGAAAGGCGAACCCGTCGGCATCCGCGAGCTGTCACGGAAGCTCACCGATGACGGCTATCCTGTTTCACACTCACACATCAGCAGAATGCTGGATGCCGTTGAGATACTGCTTCCAGCCATCCCTGTGATGCTGTATTCAGGGCTCGGTAAACCGCAAATCGAAAAACTCCTGTCACTCAGAAAGTCGGCATCCTCCTGCTGGGCACGTCTATACGCCGGTGAAGGGATTGACTTTGAAATGCTGTTCCAGGACACGCTGGCAATCTTCGACAGTAGCCCTGACGAGTTCATATTCGACCGCTTCCAGGACGAGCTCATCGATCAGATGAAGCGGCCCCTGGGCCTGCGTTATGACCAGATCCTGCTCGAGATCACCAACGGCCAGCAGGAACAGCGCCGGGGCACTCTGGTCGACCTGCCCGCACCTGCCTTACCACCTGAAATCCCACCAGTAGGGCAGGAAAGTCCTGCCGCGTCGACTACTGGACAAGCACAATCACAGAGCCCCGCTGCCGGCCTCCAAACGTCCAAGACCAATAGCCTCCCGGGTAATCCCTCTACCCCGCCAACTCCGCCGCTACCTGTACAACAGCAGCAACTGACCGATGAGGAGCGTGCAGCGCTCTTGGCAGGCCATATCGTGAGTCCGGTATCGACCAAGATCCAGCAGACTCGCCAACGTCTGGCCGCTCTCGAGGGTGAACATCTACCTGTCTTCGAAGAAACAGCTCTTCACGCAATCCCGGTGCAAGTCGGCGGCCTGCACCCGATTACCGACCTCTGGTACATCGAGCGGTCGATCGATACCTCCGAAATCCTGCGACAGCACATCGCTGATCTGGCTGAAGAAATCGCTCTGCACGTCGGCGCCCCAGGCGAGATCGTCAGGATCCAGGGCGGTGTGGGTTACACGTATCGCGAGCCCAATGAAGACCCTGAGATTACTGATTCAGCGCTGCACCTCATGACGCTGCTTCAAGCGCTCAGCGGCCAGGTCCAAGTCGTCCTGAACTCACACGACCAGCAGACCTGCCGCGACGCCCTGGGCGAGTTTCAATTCTCAGCTGGCCTCGCTCAGTTGCTGCTGGGCCAACCCACCACAGGCGATCAGCCATCCAGCCAGGCAGGCCGTCTCAATGACGAAGCCCTGGTGAAACTGTTCCGGATAATTCGTCTTGCCCGACGCCTGGTTGACCTTGAGCTGCCGCCGGCCGCCTCCGAGCAAGCAGCTACCGACCAGTGATTTCGCACGATTTGGGGAGGGATCGACATGTCGAAGTCGTTGATCAATGAAGCGGTCCTGACGCAGGTGATCAACCACCTGCGCAACGGCCAGCTCAGGCGTTGTGCCGAGATGGGACTGCGGCCGGAGATCCTGGCCCAGCTCCAACAGCCCGCCGTCATGAGCATCCTGACCAATACCCCGGTTTCTTGGGTAGACGTCAGAGTGAACATCGACGTCATGGAGAAAATCCTGGCCACAGCCGAGCGCAGCGCGCAGGAAGAGCTGCAGATCGAACGCGCACTGAAGCTGGGAGCCACCACAACGATGATTCAGAGCTTTTTCGGTCTGTCGCCGGAGGACACCGCCACCAAGCGCTTGATCTTGGAGATCCACCCGCGCCGCGGTCGCTGGCGGCAACTTGACGAACAGACCGAACGCCAGATTTGGTTCCGCTGGGAGCACCTGATGCAAGAAAACCAGGTCCGCCTTGAGGACAGCATGGAGTTGCTGGACATCGCGATGATCCTCACCGAGGAAGTCAACGCCGGAGTCGAACAAGACAGTCCAGAGTTCATCAGCCTCGCCATCGTTTGGTCTCTCATCCAGAGCTGGTTGAAAGACAGCCTCTACCAACCAAACAGGAAAGAACAGGCCAAGCCCGCCACCCTTTACCTGGCCAACGTCAGCGCTCACCTCCCCTCGCCTACGGCTCACCCGCCACAGAGCCCCCGCTTGGAGATTGAGTCTGCGCAGCAGCAACTCCTCAACCTGGTTCAGTCCGAAGGCGATACGACACCATGACAATGAGGCTGTCGCGCTTTCCCATTTCGACTCTGCTGGACTCGGCCTCGGGACATCTCGAGGCCCACTTGTTTAAGAAGCGGCTTGATGCCGAGAGCGGCGAACCGCTGGCTCAACAATATTCCGGCATCATTTTCAGCGGTAACCCGCATGAAACCGTTCCTCGGCGCCTGCTGCTGGATAAACGCCTCACCCCGCTGGAGCGGAACTGCTGGCAAGTGTTCCGCTTGCTCATCAACGACGACGGGCTGACCGCGTTCCCTACATACGAGCAACTACGCCCTTATCTCGGCATGCAGCCGGGTAAGATCGCCTCGCGCGAAACCATCGCCAAGGCACTCAAGGTCCTTCGGTTGACACGCTGGCTCAGTCTCGGCCGTCGCCTGCGCAACGACCTCAACGGGCAAGTACAGGGCAACGTCTACATCCTCCACGACGAACCGGTATCCCCGGCAGAAGCCCTGGAGCTGGACCCCGACTACATGCAGTTGCTGAGCCAGTCCACCGGCGACAGCAACCGAGCCATACGCGAAATCGGCCAGGTCACATGGCGGGAGTTCAGGGATGACCCGGACGTTGGTCGCCGCCTCCCAACCCATCTGGAGAAGCTCGAGGGACGCTTGAACCACCAGCAATGGGCTATTGATAGTCAGCTCGAAGCGGATCCAGCGGCAGAGTTCGGCATCCGAACTCTGCCCGATCTACCTCATTCAACCCCGAGTTCGGATGCCGAACTCAGTGAAATCAGCGGCAAGCAATGCGCTTTACCGCTGAGTTCGGATGCCGAACCCAGACAGAATCCGCCGAGTACGCCCTTGGTTCGGATGCCGAACTCATATAGTACGTATACATACAAACAAGATTCAGTATGTAAAAAGCCAGTACAACCGCGAACACGCGAGAAAGCACATCCGAACTGGCAGGGCCTCTTGCACGCACTGGAGGCCGAGCAACGGATCCAGGCGGTAAGCGCGCTCCGACGAGTGTCCGAGGATCTTCGGCTACCCATCATCGAGCAGTGGCAGCACCGATGTGCCGGCGGAACCGTCGGTAATCCGTTCGGCTACCTCATGACGCTCATCCAGCGTGCAGTCCAGGGAAAGTTCAACGCTTCTTGGGCTCCGGAAGAACCGGCTGAGCGAACCATCCCAGCAGCGGAACGCCCCATTCGTGCTCCAGCACCATCAAACCCCACAACGCTTGAACAGCCCCAAGTTCAACTGCGGGGTGATACCCGGACAGGGAGCGAGGTACTCAGCCGGCTCAAGGACCTCATTCGGCCCAGGCACGGATCGAGCGTGCCATCCGAGCGGGGTGATGAGCCATGAGAAAGTCTCGGTCGGGCGTCGTGTTTTTTGGTGATGCGGCCCGCATCACTCTGCCAGGTCCTGACCTCGGCACCGGTGGCGAACTGGGTGTTTCCAGTGGAAACACTCTGCCAAGGATCGACCTCGGCGCCGCCGGCGAATTGGGTGGCTCCACTGGAACCACTTCACTAGGAACCAACCTCGGCGCCGGCGGCGAGCTGGGTGTTGCCACTGGCAACACTCCGCCAGGACCAGGCCTCGGCGCCGTCGACGAGCTGGGTGGTGCCACTGGCACCACTTCACCAGGATC
>OJZQ01000209.1_pt1 | contig 15961 bp, 20 predicted proteins | sample 1610471 | NCBI WGS metagenome assembly OJZQ01 (sample SAMN04436655, study PRJEB24849) | human gut metagenome | biome: human gut; feature: NICU; material: stool | host: Homo sapiens | place: USA: Saint Louis, MO | collected 2010-05-13 | reverse complement strand
TGCTTGAGGAAGTCGAGAATCTGCTCTTCGGTAAAACGCTTTTTCACTGCCGTCTCCTGCTCGGAAAACGGACTCTACTAAGTTTGACGTGGTACTGAAATCGGGGGGCAGGTCACCAGCAGCCCAGCAGAAGTGTCAGCGAAACCAGGAACAATCAAGCTGGGCGGGATGAAGCCAGCATCTCTGACGACATGTTGGCTGACCTGAAAACACCTTGAAAGCCATTCACGCCGGGTGTACTAACGGGACACTAAATCACGCAAATTACTGATGATCTGCGCAGCTGCTTGCTCTGGTGATTGATCTCGAAGCAGTGCCAAAGTTTGTACAGTTTTCGGAATATCTGTAGCAGGCCTGGCTGGTCTTCCCTCGCTCTGCACGAACGGGCCATCGGTCTCTGTGAGGATTCGATCAGGAGGCAGTGAGGCAACTAGATTGCGATGTTTAGCTGAGGTCAGCATCTGCGAATTGATCGAAAAATAGCAACCAAGCTCCACAGCCTTTCTAGCCTCACTGGCGGAGCCGGTGAACCAGTGAAGCACCACTGTTCCGCGGTCGCGCGGAAGCAGGCTTTCGATATGGGTCAACACCTTGCCCACACTTCGAACACTGTGGACGGTCAGAATTTTCCCGCCCTGCTCCGAGCAAGCTTCGAGCACTCTTTTGAACACCCGCTCCTGGGCCTCAAAGCTTCGATAGAACTGGGGCCCGGCATCAAGCCCCACCTCTCCAACGTATCGACTCTCCTCAAGGAGGCGCTCCAGGAGCGGTAGCTCCGATTCACGCTCTGCCACCAGTTGAGGGTGTAACCCCAATGCCACCCGGATATGCCGAGAGGATGCCGCAAGCTCACGATTGCGCCGCCATGCTTTCGGTGTCGTGGTCACGGCCAAGGTAGCGACCTCTGCCTGATCACACTCCAATATGAGGCGCTCATGATCAGGATAAAGGTCGAGATGGCAGTGGAAATCCACCCACTTTGGAATCGGGCTTTTTTGCGGCTTCATAGAGGTATAGCTGTGACACCCTTGAGATAGTCGTCGACCTCCAGCAGCCCATTTCGATAGACCTGTTCGAAGTCCCCTAAACGGTCAGGGTGATCGATCAACGGCCCCGGCTCATGAATTGCGAACTTGGCTCGGTGAGGCGCACGCTTGAGACGAGCGATGGCGAGCTGGAAGGAACGGACATGTTCGCCGTCAGACTTGTTGGTGTCCAGCGCTTGCGCATGCAGATCTGGGATGACATATCGGGTCTGATCGGGGCCACATCCACGGAGAATCGCTGCTCGCCTGATGATACAGGGAACGCAGAACCCACAGTGCTTGGGTGATCGATTCGAGGGATCAGGATGGTATCTGGCCTTCCCAGGCGAGGAGCATGACATCGTCAAATGCACATGATTCGCTAGGAACACACGGTCAGAGCACTGCTCTGCCATTTGACCCTTTGTGAGGTGGCCAAACATGTTGAACAACCTCGTGCTCAGGCCCAAACGCCCAAAGAGCTCATTCACCCGCGCCATGTAGTATGGATGCGTCGTGCGCGTGCTACATGCACCCAGGCGGCGTGGGTCTAAGGGGACATTCAGAGAGATCAGGCCATTTTCAGGCACATGGATGGTGACCGAATCGCCGATCGCTTCCGCAGCCATAGCCGCCAGCGCGAAGAACAGGAATGAGCGCGCTCGAAGTGTATCTTCACTACCTCCACCCTCCACGAGGTCGTGTGGGAACCCCACACGGGCCTGGACGTGGTTGATCGATATCTCGGAAAACCGTTCCTGCAGCGCTGCCCGGCAGTCGTTCTGATAGGTGCTGGTGCTGTTGGTGTCCCAGTAATGGCTCACAAGCAATGGCTTGCCGCCGCCACTGAGTAGATCGATCGCCCCAATGAAACTGTCCATCCCCCCAGAGAACAGGCAGACGCTATCGGACTCATCTGTTCTCAAGCTTTCCGGAGTGGGAGACAGCTCATCGATATCCAAGGGCCGCTCGCGGAAGATAAGGCGCCAGCGATCACCTGTGAGAAATTTCAATGTCGAGGCCAGCATGTCGGAAGTTGCTATCCATAGTGCCGGATCTGCGACGGGGACGTAGAGGTCGATCTCTCTCGTCCAGGAGTTCTCTGATTCAGTGTCTCGTGAGATTCTGGTGTCCGCTGCGGTAAGGGTCGCTGCCAGCAGTGCCAGGTCGACGGCAGTCTCTCCTGGGCTCAGCCCCAAATCAGCCAATTGCTCAATGGCTTGGCCAATCCCGTACTGCAGTCGCCCATACCTGTCGAGGAACTGGATGTTGGTGATGACACTACCTGGTTCCAGCAGCGCTAGATCCTGGTCATCCGTTTCGCCAAGCCGACAGATAATGCTGTGGTGCCTCATTCCAGCCCCTCCGCTGCAGTCGCGATAAGATCGAACGCTGCCTCATAAATCGCAGAGGTGACCTGATTGACCTCTTGATCTGTGGGAGCCGGCCATTGCTCAAGCCGATTGGCAAGTTGGCCCCGTGTACAGCCAGTGATGAAGGAGCTCAGCTGAGATTGGATGCGCTCAACTGCATCCACATCATCTGGCATGGTGATTCCCCGGCCGCCCAAGTCCGCCATGATCATGCTTTCAATCGAATTCGCTACGAAGTCAAGGAAGAAGTTCTGCCGATCAACTTGAGTCATGTCCTCGAAGCTACCACCGCCCGCCTCGTCCAGTTCGGCGATCGTGTTCAGTGCAGCCTGGCGAGCAACACCTTCGTCGATGGCGCCGCCAGGCGGGCAGATGAACTCAAGTAGCGAGAGCAGCACCTGAGAGGCCGGTTGCCCTGGCGCTACGGTAAGCTGCAACCGCCGCAGTGTTTCCGCGGCCCCGTTGCGCTGAACATCTCCGAAGATACTGAGCAACTTTGCCGCAGCAGCGCGGGATGCTCCCATGCGGCGCGCGCCTCTCGACGATCCCCCTACGCCTTTACGCACATATGAAGACAGGGCATTCCCCAAATCGCTGGAGCTTCCAGTGCGGGCGAACCGGGTGAAGCTGCTGCGAGCCCCCCGAAGTGAGCCAGTGCCGTCATTGTTTACTGGCCGTGACGGAGCAGAGCCTTGCTGAGGAGGCGTAGAGCCGGACTGAGATGGATTAGATTGGCCTGTTCCGTTTGGTTGGGCGGCCGGAGCAGCTGGTTGTGCTACATCATCAATCCAGGAGGGCACCAAGCCGGAGCTCGGGCCTCCATATCCTTTGGAGGTACCCATATCAATCCTTATGATTTCCCGCTGAATTCAAGTACGCGCTTGGCTGCCTTTTGAAGCGTCTCGTTCTCTATCTGCTGACTCCAACCCCTCAAAATCCCCTCAAGCCCCTGGATAGCATTTGTATCCTTAAGGCACTCATGCCATGGGGCGGGAGCCCACATGCCAAGCCTGGGTGTGGGCAGAGATCGGACGAACTCTATTAGGCGTTTCTGCAGCGCGGGGCGCTGTTTGACGAGTTCGATCAAGCCGGCAACGCCTTTGGGTTGATCCGAATAGTCATCTGCTTGGATTATCCGATCGCGGAGTGCATCAAAAACATTCTCGGCATCAATTTCAGCTAATGCCACGATGTCCTTCTTCGTGGCCGCTTGCCGGATCTGCAATGGCGGGCCCATTAGTTTGTCGACGAGCGCCTCAAGATGGCTCACTGCAACTTGCCCCATTAAGGAGCTGCGTTTGTCTCGAGTCACGAAGATGTAGGGGCGCAGATCAATGCCGGTCAGCGCGGGATCGATCGCCGCCCAATTGCTGATCCAATCGCTCTTCTCCCAATCGTTCACATCGCTAGAGTTGGCCACTGCCTTGAGCTTCCCAGAGCCTTTCCCCTCACCCAGCTCTGAGTCGGATCCCTTGGACTTCTTGGCCCGCTTTTCCAGCTCGGCGATGGCAGGTACCGTACCGTCCGCATCCAGGCTCGCGATCCGGGCCAACTGTTCGTAAAAGTCTGGGTGAAAACGCTCCGCCAGCATGATTTTCGCAAGTATTGGACGCCGGATATCCTCAGCAAACCCGCGAGCCTCGGCGATGGCGTAGCGCAGCATCATGGAGTTAAGGAAGCGTTTGATCTGCCGGGGGTTGCCCCGAGTACCCTCGCTCAAGATCCGGGCCAGCAAGGCGCTGGTATCCAATGCTTCCTGGGCAAAGTCGGGAAGTGGGCTGCCGAAAGCGCCAGCTACGGCTTTGCGGTCGAGACCGGTGCTCTTCCAGGGACGGAGCATGTCCTGTTGAGCAGCATTCAAGAGCTTCTTGAATCGATCATCATCCGTTTTGACGAAGCTTTCCAGCTGCAGCAGCGTGATGTAACTCCGGGTCTCTGCCAGCCCCAGCGCCGGGATGCGGAATGGTACTTGAATGAGTTTTTCAAGGTAGTTGCGCGCATAGGTCACCGGCCCCGCACCCTGCGGCAGGTCTGGAAAGTGCTCGCGCACCGCGTATTCAATCATCGCCTCATCGGCACCGACCACGAACGCCGTCCGGTTTACGAAGAGGAAGAGACGGATGGCCTCAAGCGTGGCGATGGCTGTCTTGGGCAGGCATCGATCAAGGTCATCAACGATAACTACCAGTTGGTCTATGTCTGCGGCCGTTAAGAGTTCTTCGAACTCGGCCCGGAACTTATGCATGTGCTCGGGAAGCTGCGAAGACTCTGTTTCAGCATCCTTGATGAACCCCCCGGCCTTCTCCGCAAGGCCCGTGAGGCTTTCAATGCTCAGATGGTCACCTGGGTTCTGCACGAAGGTGGAAATGGACTCCACTGCCCCCTTGAGCTGGTCAATACTAGGAATGCCGGTCAACGCGGTGAGCCCTAGCCCTCCGGCATGCTTGGCTAGCTTGAACCAATCAACGCGCCGCAACACTTTTTTCGCAGCATCAGCGACCTTTGTAGAGTTAGGGCGAGCGCGGCGTAATTCATCGACAATCGTCTGGATGACGACAGTCTTTGCATCCTCGAAACCTTCGAATGTCCAACCGTTGAACCAGATACAGCAGACGCGCTTATCAGCATTGAGGAGTTGCTGAGTCATCTTCAGGACACTGGATTTACCGGCCCCCCAGTCACCGTGCACGCCGATGGTGACCGGTGCTCCCCGCGACTCGCGAAGCAGGCGCTCCACCGTTTTGGCAATGGGGGCGTAATACAGCAGGTCAGTAGCCGTTTCCTGGTCATTTAGGAACATGCAAAGAACTCCCTTTCTAGCATTTGAGCCCATTGAAGTGAATTCAACGTTAGAAGATAGCCATATTCACATCACCTGACGGGCATGTCATGAGTAAGCCAAAGCCGGCACATTGATGTCAATACGCCATTTTTAATGACTCTACGCTCGCTGACTCCTCGCACTGTGCCTCCTGCTTTTGTAACTCGACGGCCTCTTCTGGCCGACGTTAAAGCTCACTGATCGCAGGGACTCGAGGGCCCACAACCCGGCCATCTCAGCTACCCAGCTAAAGGAGAGAACAGCGCTCAAACGAGAGGCGCGGGGTGCGGATATCAGATGGACGCTGAATGCTGTTGAGCATCATCAGCTAGCTATTCGGAATGACAGCAGAAGCCGAGCCCCGCTGACTGAGCTGTGCGGCAGACAGCTATCCAGTGCTTGGCTCGATAGCAGCAAGATTCCGGTGGCACAAAATTCAGCGCACAGATTAAACATCCGCCCATAAAAAAATCCAGTCACCGCTAAGTAACTGGATTTTTTAGGGTTTTTTGGTCGGGACGGAGTGATTCGAACACTCTACCCCTTGCACCCCATACAGGTAATAAATTTTCCAAAGGAATCCAAGCCACTCCGATACAAAAGCATTAACCCATTGAATTTACTAGCATACACAGGTTTTCTCGTCCAAAATCGTCCGAAACCATACGAGGAAAGCCGATCTCAATTGGCAACCAATTGGCAACGGGGGGAACTGACCAGATGGCCAAGATCACAGACCGCCAGATGACGGCCAAACCGGGTGCGAGCGACAAGTGGCTGAGCGAGGTTGCCATCTGGGGACACGGCAGCTTGGTGGCCCGTATCACTCCAAGCGGCGAGCGCCTCTTCTACTTCCGCTACACCAACAGCAGCAGTCAGCGCATCACCCTCCCCATTGGCACATACAGTCGCGATGGCAGCGAAGGCACTATGACGCTTGCTGAAGCAGGTCAGCGGGCTAAAGAGCTTGCCGGGCTTCATAAGTCAGGTGTCAGAGATGTAAAGGAACATCTAGAGGCCGAGGAAGCTTCTCGTGTGGCGGCGCGCGATGCTGAACTTGCACGGATCGCCGCAGAGAAAGCTGCATCGGAGGCGGCCCAAGCCCGGCAAGCCGCCAGAAAAACCGTCCAGCATCTTTTCGACCACTGGGCCAAGGTCGACTTAATCAACCGCAAGGACGGGGGCGCAGAAGTCCGCCGCATGTTCGAGAAAGATGTTCTGCCTTTCCTCGGCAAAATGGCCGTCGAAGATGTGAAAAAAGGTCACATCACCGAGGTAACGGACGCTCTGCTTGCTCGTGGCGTCAACCGGATGGCGAAGATGATCTTCAGCCTGATGCGCCAGATGTTCCGATTCGCCGTAGACCGGGATCTAATTGATCACGATCCGACTGCGAGTATTCGCAAAGCCAAAATTGGCGGCAAGGACGTCGAGCGAGATCGCGTATTGAGCGAGGAAGAAATCCGCGCACTGGCAAGGCTCACACCGCAAGCCGGCCTACTCCCCTCTTCAGAGGCGGCAATTTGGATTGCTTTGTCTACCTGCTGCCGCATCGGCGAGCTACTGAATGCCCGATGGGAGAACGTCGACCTAATTAAAGGCAGCTGGCACATACCCGCAGAGCAAAGCAAAAACGGTAAGGCCCACAACGTAACCCTCTCGCCATTCGCCATCCAACAATTCAAGGCCGTCATGGCATTCAGCTCTGCCAGCGAGTGGTGCTATCCCAACACCCAAAATAGTGGCCCTGTCTGCTCAAAGACTGTGACCAAGCAGCTTGGTGATAGGCAGCGCCTGCCAGATCAAGGGATCCTGAGCAACAGAAGCGCCAATGCTCAGGCACTACTCCTCCCTGGAGGAAAGTGGACGCCACACGATCTTAGGCGCACTGGGGCCACGATCATGACAGCCCTTGGCGTCCTTCCAGAAGTCGCTGAGCGCTGCCTTAACCACACCGAGGAAAATAAAGTTAAGCGCACCTACCAACGTCATAGCTACGCCAAGGAAATGGCGGAAGCATGGCAGAGTCTAGGCCAGCACCTAGAACGAATAGCTCGCAATGCATAGATTCATCTCGATTCACTGAGAAGCACTCAGCCTAAGCTAATTGGCCATGATCGACATTTCATCTGGACAGTTTGCGCACGAGTTGATAATGGTGAACAGCACCAACCACTATAGCCACAATATTTCCTCTAAAGGACAGATGACTTGACATATAAAATGCCACCACCCTCAACGTCTCAACGCGTAATTCAAATGAACGAAAACATCGGAAACTGCTCGATCAAAAAAGCGACCGAGAGAAATTTGCTAATTCTCCTAGAGAACGTCTTTGAACCACTGTTTAAACGCGGCGACTTTTTAAAACTATTAGAGGATGCCCGTATTGCAACCAATGATCCAACTCTACAAGCGGCACTAGAGCAACAATGGGAAAGCGAAGCTAACGAGCACGAAGAGGAAATGGGAGGTCTTCTCAAAAGCGCAAGATACGCGTGCTTATATATTAAACTAGCAAACGCTGCCGAGGAGAAAAACGAATACAATAGAGCATGGGCCTTCACCAATCACGCCAGCCTAATCGTCGGCGAAACATTAGAAAGATCAAATAATATCTTAAATAAAATAGAAACAGAGACTCGATCAAAGCAAAATATAAAAAATGCTTTGGGAAGGAACAAAGCCACACAAGTGGTAAGAGAAGAAGCGGCAAGGCTGCTAACGAAATTAAAACCAGACGGAGGCTGGCCATCCAAGAGTAATGCAGCCGCAATACTTTCAGGGCCTTTATCTGACTTTATCAGAAATAATAGAGTCAGCGGCCTTAGCTGGTCAAATACTGAAAGCCGCATAAAAATCTGGATGACTGAGGCGGGGGTTGTTCGTGATGCATGGAATCAGAGCAGACAGCAATAACGCACTTGGAACATGCCAGCCCCATATATATACCCCACAAGATAAGCGTCAAGCATGATGCTCACGTGGATTTTCTTGGCCTTCCGCGCACATCTTTACCTCCAGGGAAGTGCCCCTTACCCATGCCACGCCTTGTAGTCTTTAGCTGCATATAGAGGTCGGCCTTGGTCAGATAAACGACGGCATCCCACAACCCACTACGCAACTGGTAATCGTCATGCGCAATCATGCCAATTCCACAGCGCCTGTAACGCCACTTATCAGCGTTACAATTGAAGTACATGCCTCTACCCTTCGTGACAACATCACCCCAGTAGCGCCCTATTTGCTGAGCAATTGAACCATCCTGCCGCACCTTAGAACCGTCGTAGAAAAACATGACATGGAAGTGGAAACCCTTATCTTGTCCATGTTCCAACTTCCAGATAAACCCTACCATCTCCGCAAACAGCCTATTGGCTCTAGCATTTTCAAATAGATGCACCCTGTCAGATATTGCCTTCTCTAACGAGATATCTTTGTATTCTTTACGATAAGATAGATCTACCCTTAGCACCAACAACCTAGAATAACGATCAAACAATGCATCAACGTACCTGTCCAACTCTTTTTTATTTTTGTTCTCTGAGCGCTGATAGCAATTCAAACGGGCCTTAAACTCTTTAGATCCTGCTTCCGCTCGCATTCCCTCCACGCACTTGTTGAATGCGTTGACGAACAGCTCTGCATCGCCCCCCCTCAAACCGTCTAGATGCACCGGCGGCATCCTATAAAATTCAGACTTAAAAATATGCCGCATCGCTAGATCAATATACGGCTCAAATCGATAAAGCTCCTCGCGGAACTCAATTTCACTCACATTTAAATCAATAAGCCTGAGCAATTTCGTTCCCAGACGCTTCTTAACCACAGAACCAGATTTATTAACCTCAAACGCTAGATCGGTAGTTTTTATCATCGACCTAACCAATCGAGAGATATCTTTTAGCAAATAAATAAAACCGAAATCCGGAGCCCCCTCCGCAATTCCACCCACGCCTTGAAATGTCGAATTAAACTTAGCAACAGACAATAGAAGTCTCTCTTCAGTCGCCATCCCCATCTTACATTCTCCGCTAGCACATTGTACCCATAGCCACCGCACGCAGTTAGCAGTGCTTATCTACCCATCTCACTCAAAAGTCCTCGCCAACTTCCCACCAGCGCAATTCAGCTCAAGACCAAGCTCACCAGCACATATATACTTACCAATCAGCAAACCTACTATACACTCATTCCTATATCAATCTGATGTATTTAGATTCATCAGATTGAAGCAAATAGCCGTTACATCAACATCAATGCATTTTTGGATGCATTGATAGCACCATACCCACAACCAAAAAAGCATCACCATCCAATACAAACCATATTATTCCAATAGCCAATAATAACATATAAACCAGAATTAATTACCCACTCCCACCATCCCGACCACGCACAACTATAGACCTTGACTAAAAAATACCGAAATATGTATATACGGACTTAGTGCTTTATATTGGCGCCAATATAGAGCTAGCGCTACCGAGAACAATCAGTGCTAGCGCTGAGTTGATCTCCGCAATTCAAGCCAAGTGTTGATTTCCGACTCAAGCCAACCAATCGCAGCGGCCCCAAGCTTTATCGGCTTTGGGAACGTCTCGTCGTAGCGAGGGGATTTCCTATCGATACGCTCGTATATCGTCGAGCGCGAAAGACCGATACGTTCGGTCAGTTGTTTGAGACGCAAGATCCTCATGGTTCGGCACTCGCTCATCGCTGATGCTCCTCGGTTCCAATGCCTTAGCGATGGCTCCACTTTAGGGCGCACGATCTTGAGCCAACAGTGCTGCAGCGACGAGTATTTTTCCCCCAAAGCCCCTCTCACTCCGCCCCAAAGCCACGCCACCTGACGGTGCCCGAGCAGCTCGGGTCAAGCCCGCAAATGGTCAAGATGAGGAACGTTTGACTACCCCCTCTATAGGGAACGCACCTACTACGAACCCTTGTTGTATTGGGGCTGGGCAATCAAGTGGACCACGCTCCACCTGACGGCATACGTTGGCCGCGCCCACGACGCCAAACAGCATGAAAAGAACTAACTCCGGGGGAAAGGAACTAACTCCATATACCGAAGGAACCAACTCCAGGAATTTTCAGGCAGAAATCACCCGATCTCCACACGATACGAGCCAATCCGACCGAACTCGGCCCACCTATTCGCATGGTCTAGCAGGAAATACCGAGCGTTATTTTCCAGCCCGTTTGAGGCCTATATCACTGCCATGACATCCCCCATGGAGCCTCAAACCATGTCATTGCAATGCCCTAGCTGTAACTCCCCCCAAATTGCATCCCTGCACCCTGCCCAGAAGGTCGGCGCCCTAGTCGGTACGATCAGTGGCGTGACGCGCGGTGCGTCCATGGCTCTTGCCGGCAGCCAGGCCGGTACTGCCCTAACCAGTCCACTGAGTATCCCCCTCGCCACATTGTCCAGCGCCATTCTCGGTGGTTTGGCCGGAGGAGTTGGCGGCTGTGCCCTCGGTGCACAGCTCGGCGAGCAACTCGACCGCCATGTACTCGCCAAAAACCTCTGTTTGACCTGTGGTCATCGCTTCAATCTGCCGGCCTGATCGCCCCCACGCTCTCCTCATTTCACTCGTCCGGACGGTGCTGCTCATCGCGCAGCGCTTTATGCCGGCTATTACCTAAAGGAAATCTCTGATGGCTCACCTTGTCGAAACCATGGCCTACGCTGGCGCCACTCCGTGGCATGGCCTGGGCAATCAACTCACTCAAAAACAATCCATCGAAGTCTGGCAGCGTGAAGCGGGCATGGACTGGCAGATCATGGAGAGCCCCGTGCATTTCAAGTCGGATGCTGTTGGCCATCTGGGTGCCATCCTCTCTTTCCCCGAACAGAAAGTACTGTATCGCTCAGACAGCAAGTCACCACTGTCGGTGGTCTCCCAGCGTTACCACACCGTGCAGCCGCGCGAGGTGCTGGAGTTCTATCGGGATCTCACCGAGATCTCCGGCCACGAGCTGGAAACAGCCGGCGTGCTCAAGGGTGGACGTAAGTTCTGGGCGCTGGCGCGTACCGGGCAAGGTGCTGCGCTCAAAGGTAACGACCAAGTCAATGGCTATCTGCTGCTGGCCACCTCCTGCGACGGCACCCTGGCCACCACCGCCACACCGACCACCGTGCGCGTGGTCTGCAACAACACCCTGACCATCGCCTTGGACGGCACCAGCCGGGCGATCAAAGTGCCCCACAACACTCGCTTCGATCCGAAGTCGGTGAAGAGACAACTCGGTATAGCCGTCTCGCAATGGGACGACTTCATGTACCGCATGCGCGCGCTGGCCGAGCGCAAGGTGCAATGGCATGAGGCGCTGGGATTCTTCATGAGCGTGATGTGCGAGACCAGCCCAACTGCCCAGCTCCCCGAGCAGTTGCCCAACGAGCGCGCCCTGCGCAAAGTCCAGGAGCTGTACGAAGGTCGTGGTCGCGGTAGCCATCTGGAGTCGGCACGTGGCACTGCCTGGGGCCTGCTCAACGCTGTCACCGAGTTCGTCGATCACGAACGTCGTGCGCGCAGCAACGAGTACCGCATGGACTCGGCCTGGTTCGGCCGGGGGGCGCAGATCAAGCAACGCGCCCTGGATGCTGCCCTGCAATTGGCGGCCTGACCTCCACGGCAGCGCCCGCAGATCCACACCCCGGACGCCCGACTGGCTCTGTCAGCCGGGCATTTTTATGCCCTGAGGAAACCGTCATGAATCATGCCCATTCCACGACCACCAAGAGGCGAGAGCGCCCTGTCCTGCGCCTAATCGGCACCAAGGACTTGTCTCACAATGGCTGGCTGGCCGTACGTAAGACCGGTATCGGTAGCTCGGACGCTGCCGTTGGCCTCAACCCCTACAAGTCGCAGTTGGAGCTGTGGCTGGAAAAGACCGGGCGAGACACGCTGCTGCCCCAAGATCGATCCGCTCGACGAGGAGAGCCCGACTTTCTGGGGCAACATCCTCGAACCCATCGTGGCCACCCACTACACGCAACGCACCGGCCACCGGGTGCGGCCAATCAATGCGGTGCTGCAGCACTCCGATCCCCAACTGGAGTGGATGCTTGCCAATATCGACCGCGAGGTGATCGAAACAACGAAGTACAAATCCTCGACTGCAAGACCGCCGGCATTAACGGCGCTCCTCTGTGGAAGGAGGGCGTGCCGGTGAACTGCGCCAGGCCTCGGGCTTTGATAAGGCCGCCTTGGATGCCACTGCTCGTTTGGGTTTTGCCAATGGCGCATTCGAGGACAGCGAAGACGAAGGCACCGCCATCGTCGATGAGTTCTTTCCTGAGAGCGCTACCGATACACCGGCTTCGCCCGAGCCACGGCGTACTGGGACAGCGCCACCAGCCTTCACCGACAAACCTCGTCCCACGATTTCCACCCTACTGCGCAAGCGCGCCGAAGCACGCAATCCATCCTCGAACTAGAGCTACCCCAACCCGGGCAGCGCTATGCCTATCAGCCCCCCAATTCAACCCGTCAGGAATCAGCACCATGCTCATTCTCACCCGCAATGTCAGCCAAACCATCCGTATCGGCGATGACATCGAGATCGCCATTCTTTGCGTCAAGGGCAACCAGGTGCGTGTCGGCATCACTGCGCCTGCGCACATCACGGTGCATCGAGAGGAGGTCTATCAGCGTATCCAGGCTGCCCAGGGCCAGTCGTCCTGATCACTCGACCCACGAGGTGCCTCCATGAATCTACTGCGCTTTTTAGGTCTGCTGTTCGCACTCATCAGCCTCTTCGCTGGAACTGCGGCCGTCGTGTCGTTGCTGGTTCTGGCGCTGCGTTTCTGGCCTTTGCTGTTGGTCCTCGTGCTGGCCCTGCTGCTGTTCCAGTGCTTTATGAGTTGGACCGGCGTACGCATCAACACGCCGGCCTGAGGCGGCATAAACAGGAGCCCTACGGGCTCCTATCGTTCATTAACTCCCTTCACTTTCGCGGATGCCGCCGAGCATCCCTTCGGAGCCCCCATGAGCCCTAATCCCTTTTTACGCGGCTACGACAAGCTGTCCATTCAACTGGTCGTGCATGAGCTGCAACCTGACAACACTCTGCGCGAATTGTCTTACGTGGTGCACGCCCAAGACCAGGAACACACACGGGTGCTCGGTGTACAGCCGACGTTGGAGCAGGCACAAAGCATCGTGCAGCGCTCGAGCTTTGATACCGGGCATTTCAGCCGGTGCTGGGAGATCAGTGCAGAGCACCTTCCAGAGGACGTGGTGAACCAGTGTTCCTCATGCGCACGGAGCTGCACGACTTACAACTGGAGTTCTTCGAGACATCGGCGCAGAGCGTGATCGGTTGCAAGCTGCGCAATACGCCCTGGACGGGCAAGCACCTGGCGCTGCTCAACATCAGTCCGGCTGACTTGCGCCAGCGGCAGTTGGACTATGGGTTACCCGCCGAACTGGTTGAAATCCTGCACCAGGCTGGGCAGGCCGACGTGCGCTTTCTGCTGTTCGATCCGGATGCGACACCACTGGATGGATTGCCGAGCTTCAAGAGTGTCGCTTAACCCGCGCTCACAGCCCCGCATCAACCAGCAGGTCCGAAGGTTTACACCCAATGGCCGCCGCAATTCGGCAAATGTTGAGAAAGGTGACGTTGCGTTCGCCTCGCTCAATTTTGCCCATGTGAGATCGATCTATCGAGGAAGCATCAGCAAGCGCCTCTTGCGAAAACGCTAGAGCGGTACGACGGGCTCGTATCGCTGCCCCCAGCTTCACGAGATCGCGGTCTTTGTCCTGATGCGCGGAGATTCTTGCCATGGCAAAAATCGTCCCGTTATGATGGCAAAACGACCACGGTATTTACGACCCATCTGAAAAACCTGAGCCCTCATGGGCTTGCAGGTCATCCAACCGGCCGACCGACACAAGGAAATGTCCTGATGAATAAAAACTGCTGCTTACCGCGTCGTCCGGCACGCTGCTAAGCGGTGTAACGCAGGCAGGTATTTATGCATGGAGCAACAGCTATGCGTCGAAGAAAACCTGGTCGACGACAGTAATAGCAATGAAGTGAAAATCTCCTGCCCTGACAACAACGAACGCTCCGTAATGGCCCACGCAAGTACCACCGACAAGCAGTACTCCTCCAATAAAGATGATTACTTCAATGTGATCGTCGATAGCACTATCTCTCTTGGTGCTGCCGGGAGTTCTTTTGATTGATTCAGGACATATGGGTCAAACAAACCTTACAGCCAGCAATTAGCTACTACATAGGCCGCGAGCCTATTACTTGCAATCATCCTGGATTGGCTGTTCAACCGTAGAAATGAAAAGGAAAAGTGAATGAAAGGAGCAAATTTTGGGTTGTTGGCTGCACTGATGGGAGCGGCTCTCACCGGGTGCGGGGATAGCGCCCTAGATTGGGACAATGCCCGTATCTCCGGGGGCAAGGTGTACGCCGGAAGTGACAACGCCCCGTTTTCGGGCCACGTTACGAACGCTCCGGAGAACGTGGTGATAGAGGCAGACAGCCCCGAGTCCAAGCTGCTAAGCCTGCATTTCAAGAATGTGGAGCCCGCCAACCGCCAGGAAGCCATGTATACCGCTAGCCTCCTCTGCGATGTCGATACTAAGGACGGGATGCGCGACGGAAAGCTGGCATGCCGGAACAATGCCGGGGTTGTTCGTCTGGAAGGTGAGTTCAGCGGGGGAGTTGCGGATGGCAAATGGACCATCTATGACACTAAAGGCAATGTCAGCCTGAGCGCTACCTACGATAAAGGCAAACCGGATGGCCGACTTGATATCTTCAACCCCAATGGCCAAGGAAAGCTATTCAGTGCAGGTTTTAAGAAAGGAGTAGCTGATGGCCCCGCCGATCGTTGGCTAGGCGATGGCAATCAGGTATTTTCTACCGTGTGGGACAATGGCAAAGAGAATGGCCTACATCGTGAATGGTGGGACTACGGAAAACTCAACTTTGAAGTTTCTTACAAGAACGGCAAGCAAGACGGTCTAATCAAATATTACAATGATGACGGCAGTATAAGTCGTACTATCACACCGTTCGATGGTCAGTATGCCCGGATCACCGAGTATGGGCCCAATGGTCAAATTACGCTGTATGACCTTGACCATTCAGGGGCTCAACACCCTATAGCCGCCCAGACGGTTCAACCTCAGGCGAGCCAGGACGAAGATGAGGACGAATGGTCTACAGCGGTAAAACCCGCCAACAAGCAATGTGTTGATGCGTGGGTAGACTACGTCCACAAGATTTACGGTGAAGATGCCATGATCGGCATAGAGAACATGAAAGATTGGGACAGCATGTGCAGCGGCGGCCAACATCCGCCCACAACGTAACTATAAATTCCTGATTGAGGCCTGCCGGAATCATTCTTGGCGGGCCTTTTTACTGCCCTAGGCGGTTATTGGCCTGGTACAGGTAGAGCGCGGCGCCAGGACGTGTTTGCCATTCACCAATAGCTGCCAGGGCAAGGAACAGGAAAAAGGGTTACGAGGGCCATCACCGTCTGGCGAGGCCCACGGCGGTAGAAAGGCTTACGGCGGGAATGATGCATGATGCTCTCCGCATGGGCGACCGTCCCTGGATGAAAGCTCCTGCCTATAGAAGCAGGCATGGTCATCATCGCTCACGCGAGAGCGAAATGGGTTTTGGAACGGGTGAAAATCAACCCTTGGCTAAGGATGGTCTGAAGTAGCCATGTATTTCCCCGGCATACCACCTAGCGCAAC
>OJZQ01000207.1_pt1 | contig 15971 bp, 8 predicted proteins | sample 1610471 | NCBI WGS metagenome assembly OJZQ01 (sample SAMN04436655, study PRJEB24849) | human gut metagenome | biome: human gut; feature: NICU; material: stool | host: Homo sapiens | place: USA: Saint Louis, MO | collected 2010-05-13 | reverse complement strand
TCGGCATACTTGTTGGTCAGGCCGCTGCCCTGCGCCTGCATGACCCGCTTGCTGGCGTAGTTCTCCGAGGCGATCAGTTCGATGTGGTCTTCCTGCCGCCGGTCTTCGGCGTCCATCGCGGCGAGCAGTTCGTCGTCGTAGCCCTGGAGCTGGTCGTGCTTGCTGAACATGGCGCTGGCCTCTTGTCGTGTCGGTGTCAGGACGCTCGCTGGCGCGAGCGTGGCCGCGGCGCCGCTACGCAAGCGCGGCGCCGGGAAAGGGGTATCGCCGGAAACGCGAGGACGCCGCCGCTGGCGGCGCCCTCCTCGTCCGTCACTCCTCGCTGTACGCCTCGATGGGCGGGCAGGAGCAGGTCAGGTTGCGGTCGCCGTAGACGTTGTCGACGCGGCCCACCGGCGGCCAGTACTTGGCCTCCACCAGGCTGGCCAGCGGATAGGCGGCCTGCTCGCGGCTGTAGGCGTGGTTCCATTCGCCGAGCAGTTCGGCGGCGGTGTGCGGCGCGTTCTTCAGCGGGTTGTCTTCCTTGTCCAGCTCGCCGCGTTCCACCGCGCGGATTTCCTCGCGGATGCGGATCATCGCGTCGCAGAAACGATCCAGCTCGGCCTTCGACTCGCTCTCGGTGGGCTCGATCATCAGCGTGCCGGCCACCGGGAAGGACATGGTCGGCGCATGGAAGCCGAAGTCCATCAGGCGCTTGGCCACGTCGTCGACGCTGATCCCGCTGCTGTCCTTGAGCGGACGCAGGTCGAGGATGCATTCGTGGGCGACCAGGCCGTTGCCGCCGGCGTAGAGCACCGGGTAGTGCTCCTCCAGGCGATGGGCGATGTAGTTGGCATTGAGGATGGCCATTTCCGAGGCGCGCTTGAGGCCTTCGCCGCCCATCATGCGGATGTACATCCAGGTGATCGGCAGGATGCTTGCGCTGCCGTACGGCGCCGCGCTCACCGCGCCTTCCTTGCGCTCGCCGCGAGCGTGGCCGGGGAGGAACGGCGCCAGGTGCGCGCGCACGCCGATCGGGCCGACGCCCGGGCCGCCGCCGCCGTGGGGGATGCAGAAGGTCTTGTGCAGGTTCAGGTGGGAAACGTCGCCACCGAACTTGCCCGGGGCGCACAGGCCGACCATGGCGTTCATGTTGGCGCCGTCGATGTACACCTGGCCACCGCAGTCGTGGACGATGGCGCAGATCTCGCGGATCGCTTCCTCGAACACGCCGTGGGTGGACGGATAGGTGATCATCAGCGCGGCCAGGCGTTCCTTGTGCTCGCTGGCCTTGTTGCGCAGGTCCTCGACGTCGACGTTGCCGCGCGCGTCGCAGGCCACCACCACCACGCGCATGCCGACCATGCTGGCGGTAGCCGGGTTGGTACCGTGGGCGGAGGACGGGATCAGACAGATGTCGCGCTGGCTGTCGCCGCGGCTCTGGTGGTAGGCACGGATCGCCAGCAGGCCGGCGTACTCGCCCTGGGAGCCGGCGTTGGGCTGCAACGACACGGCGTCGTAGCCGGTGGCGGAACAGAGCATCGCCTCCAATTCGTCGGTGAGCTGGCGGTAGCCTTCGCTCTGCTCGGCCGGGGCGAACGGGTGCAGGTTGCCGAATTCGGCCCAGGTCACCGGGATCATCTCGCTGGCGGCGTTCAGCTTCATGGTGCAGGAGCCCAGCGGGATCATCGTGCGGTCCAGCGCCAGGTCCTTGTCCGCCAGCTTGCGCAGGTAGCGCATCAGCTCGGTTTCCGAGTGATGGCGGTTGAAGATCGGGTGGCTGAGGATCGCCGACTGGCGCAGCAGCTCGACCGGCAGGCGGTCCCCGCTGCTGGCGGCAAGGGCGGCGAAGTCCGGGAGCGCCTGGCCCTCTTCGGCCAGCAGGCCCCAGAGGGTCTCCACGTCGGCCTGGCGGACGGTCTCGTCGAGCGACAGGCCGAGACGGCCGGCATCGATCTCGCGCAGGTTGATCCCGGCGGCGCGGGCCTTGGCATGGATCGCCGCGGTACGCGCGCCGGTGGCCAGGCTCAGGGTGTCGAAGAAATGCTTCTGCTCGACGGCCACGCCCAGGCGCTCCAGGCCGGCGGCGAGGATCGCGGTCAGCCGGTGGGTGCGCCGGGCGATGCGCAGCAGGCCCTGCGGGCCGTGGTAGACGGCGAACATGCTGGCGATGTTGGCCAGCAGCACCTGGGCGGTGCAGATGTTGCTGGTGGCCTTCTCGCGGCGGATGTGCTGCTCGCGGGTCTGCATGGCCAGGCGGTAGGCCGGCTTGCCGTGGCGGTCGATGGAGACGCCGACCAGGCGTCCCGGCATGTCCCGCTTGAAGGCGTCGCGGGTGGCGAAATAGGCCGCGTGCGGGCCGCCGAAGCCGAGCGGCACGCCGAAGCGCTGGGCGCTGCCGATGGCCACGTCGGCGCCGAACTCGCCCGGCGGGGTCAGCAGGGTCAGCGCCAGCAGGTCGGCGGCCACCGCGACCAGCGCATCGACCGCATGGAAGCGGCTGACCAGTTCGCGATAGTCGACGATCTCGCCGTCGCAGGTGGGGTATTGCAGCAACGCGCCGAAGTAGGCGGAGAAGTCTTCGATGGCGCTCTCGTCGCCGACCACCACCTCGATGCCCAGCGGCTCGGCACGGGTGCGCAGCACGTCGAGGGTCTGCGGGTGGCAATGGCGGGAGGCGAAGAATGCCTGGCTGGTGCGGTTCTTCGACAGACGCTTGCAGAAGGTCATGGCCTCGGCGGCGGCGGTCGCCTCGTCGAGCATCGAGGCGTTGGCGATCGGCAGGCCGGACAGGTCGCTGACCAGGGTCTGGAAGTTCAGCAGCGCCTCCAGGCGGCCCTGGGAGATTTCCGGCTGGTACGGCGTGTAGGCGGTGTACCAGGCCGGGTTCTCCAGGAGGTTGCGCAGGATCGGTGCCGGGGTGTGGCAGTTGTAGTAGCCCTGGCCGATGAAGGAACGCAACGCGCGATTGCGCGCGGCGATCGCCTTCAGGCTGGCCAGCGCCTCGGCCTCGCCCATGCCGGCCGGCAGGTCGAGCACGCTGCTGCCCTTGATGCTGTCGGGGATCACGTTGCCGATCAGCGCGTCCAGCGAGTCGTAGCCCAGGCGCTGGAGCATGGCCTGGGTGTCGGCGGCACGCGGGCCGATATGGCGGGCGATGAATTCGTCGTCGGTGCCCAGGTCGATGGCGCCGAGGTTCAGGTTATCGGTCATGACGGGATCCTCAGGCGTCGGCGTTGGCGTTCAGCAGGCGGTCGTAGGCGGCCTGGTCGAGCAGCTTTTCCCAGGCGCCGGCGTCGGCCGGACGGAAGCGGAAGAACCAGGCCTCGCCGAGCGGATCCTGGTTGACCAGCTCCGGGGCGTCCGGCAGCGCGTCGTTGATCGCCACCACCTCGCCGTCCAGCGGCATCAGGATGTTGCTGGCGGCCTTGACCGACTCCAGCACCGCCACTTCACTGCCGGCGGCGTGTTCGCCGAGTTCCGGCAACTGCACGAATACCACGTCACCGAGGGCGTCCTGGGCGTAGGCGGTGATGCCGACGGTCAGCAGCCCGTCGTCGTCCTGGCGCAGCCATTCGTGGTCGGTGGTAAAGCGCAACTTGCTCATGCTGGATCCTCATTGTCAGCGGGTCGCCCGGTCGGGACGGGACTTTGTTCTGCGGCTGCCCGTAGCAAGCAGGGTGCCAAGCGGCCCCGGCCCTGTCGCCACGGGGCGTGGCCGGGCGCGGGGGAAACCCGGACAGGGCCGCCATGGAACGCTTTCGTTACAGACCCGCCGGACATTTCCCGAACCAGAGCGCAAACGCCTGACAGCAAAGGTTTTTCCGGCAATCGGAACGAATTCGTTCCACTCGTAACCGAAGCGTTACAGCCGATGGCACAGCCCCTGTCGCTGCAAGCTGGCGCGCAGGTGCTCGAGGAACGCGCGGACCTTCCGCGTGTTGCGCCGGTGCCCCGGATAGAGGACATGGATGGAGGGCCCGAACGGCCCCGGGTCGAAGTGGTAGTCGCCGAGCAGGCGCACCAGCCGCCCTTCACCGAGCAGCGGCGCGACGCTCCACTGCGGGCAGAACTGCAGGCCCAGCCCGGCCAGCAGGTGGGCGAGCAGGAAGTCGTAGTTGTCGCTGGCCAGTCGCGGGCGCGGCTGGTCGATACGCTGGCGGGCGCCGTCGCGCTCCATCCACCAGAAGTTCTGGTTCAGCGAAGGGTGCTGGAAGACCAGCCAGGCGTGCCGCTCGAAGTCCTCCGGGCCTTGCGGCGCGGGTTGCCGCGCCAGGTAGGCGGGGCTGGCGCAAAGCACGATCTGGTTCGGCGCCAGCGGCCGCGCCACCAGCCCCGGCAGGTCGATGGGGCCGTCGCGCAGGCCGAGGTCGTAGCCGCCTTCGCTGAGATCGAGGAAGGTTTCGTCGAGGTCCACCCGCAGGCTGATCCGCGGATGCGCCTCGAGGAAGCTGGCGCAGGCCTGCTGGAGGAACGCCGCGGCGAACGACGGCGGCGCGGCGAGGCGCAGTTCGCCGCGCAACTCCGACTCCAGCAGTTCGATCTCCTGCCCCGCCGTGCGCAGCGTTTCTAGGGACTGGCGGGCCGCCTCCAGGTAGATCTGCCCGGCCTCGGTCAGCGCCAGGCTGCGGGTAGTGCGCTCGAACAGGCGGGCACCGAGTTCCGCTTCCAGGTGGGCGACGGCCTTGGTCAGCGCCGAGGGCGTCTTGCCCAGGCGCTCGGCGCCACGGCTGAAGCTACCGGTTTCGGCAGTGGCGACGAACATCGCCAGGGCATTCAATTTGTCCATCGACTCCTTCCGTTCCGGCACAAGTGTTGTGCGTCGCGCCCGGTTCTGCCGGGCCGGCGCTTTGGCTAGTCTCGCCTTGCCCGGGCCACGCTACACAAGACCAAGAAGCAAAGGAAACCACCATGAAGCAACGGATTCCCACCCTCCTCGCCGGCGCCTGCCTGGCCATCCCCCTGCACGCCCTCGGCGCCGCCGACCTGCTGGTGGTCAACGCCAGGATCTTCACCGCCAATCCGCAGCAACCCTTCGCCGAGGCCCTGGCGGTAGAGGACGGGCGGATCCTCGCGGTCGGCGACGAGGCCGGGCTGCGCGCCCTGGCCGATGGCGACAGCCAGGTCGTCGATCTCGGCGGCAAGCGCCTGATGCCCGGCCTGATCGACACCCATTCGCACGCGGTGTTCGGCGGCCTGGAGCTGGCCGGCGCGGACATGGGCAACGAACAGGTCGGCCTCGACGAACTGGAACGGCGCCTGCGCGCCTGGCGCGACAACGGCAAGGCGCGACATGGCGACATGCTCAATGTCAGCGGCATGCATACCGCCTACTGGAGCCAGGTCAAGGACTTCCGCGCGCGCTTCGACCACGGCGAATGGGCCGACCAGCCGCTGGCCTTCATCGGTAGCGACCACCACACCGGCTGGGCCAACGCCGCCATGCTGAAACGCGCCGGCATCGACGCCGCGCGGGTCCGCGCCCTGCCCGAGGAACAGCGCAACACCATCGGCCACGACGCCGACGCCACCCCCAACGGCTTCCTCGCCGATGCCGGTCTCGACGCGGTGCTCGCGGTACTGCCGGCGCCGAGCGCGGAACAGATGCTAGAAGCCGGACGCAGCGCGGTGCGCTACAGCAACTCGCTGGGCCTGACCGCATGGATGGACCCGGCCGCCAATGGCTCGCCGGGCGACGCCCTGTTCAGCCTCAGGCCCGACGAGAACACCGTCGGCGTGCTACCGGTCTACCAGCGGCTGGCCAAGGGCGGCGAACTCAGTGCCCACGTCGCCGCCCTCCTGGTCGCCAATCCACGCAGCCGGCCGGCCGACCTCGAGGTGCTGGACAAGGTGCGCCAGCGCTTCCTCGGCAGCCCCAACCTGACCCTGCCGGGAATCAAGGTGTTCGCCGACGGCGTACCGGAATACCCGGCGCAGACCGCCGCGCTCCTCGAGCCCTACCGCAACAGCAGGAAGACGGGCGAACTGCTGATCGACCCGGCGCACTTCGGCGAACTGGTCAGCGCCGCCGACGCCCGCGGCTGGCTGGTCCACGTCCACGCCATCGGCGACCGCGCGGTGCGCGAGGCGCTGAACGGCATGCAGCAGGCGCGGCGCGACCGCGACAGCGGCATCGCCCATTCGATTACCCACCTGCAACTGGTCAATCCCAAGGAGTTCGAGCGCTTCAGGCCGCTTGGCGTGATCGCCTCGATGCAGCTGTACTGGGCCGCCGCCGACGAAACCACAGTGGACCTGATGAAGCCCTACATCAGCGCCTTCGCCTACCGCTACCAGTACCCGGCGCACTCCCTGCTGAGCAAGGGCGCGACCATCGCCGGGGCCAGCGACTGGCCGGTGTCCAGCCTGTCGCCGTGGAAGGCCATCCAGCAGGCGGTGACCCGCAAGGGCCCGCAGGGCGTGCTCAATGCCGGCGAACGCCTGGACCGCCAGACCATGTTCTACGCCTACACCCGCAACGCTGCGCGGACCATCGGCCTGGAGCGCCGGATCGGCAGCCTGGAGCCGGGCAAGCAGGCGGACTTCATCGTCCTTGACCGCGACGTGTTCGAGGTGCCGGAGACGCAACTGGGCGAAACCAAAGTGCTGAAGACCTGGTTCGCCGGCAAGCCGGTGTATTCCAGCGAGGGCTGAGCCCGCTTCAGGCGCGCGGACCGATGCCGTACTTGCGCAGGCGGTGGGCGATGGCGGTGTGCGAGGTTTGCAGGCGCGCCGCCAACTGGCGGGTCGATGGATAGCTGACGTAGAGCTTCTCCAGCAGGGCTTTCTCGAAGCCCTCCACCGCCTCCTCCAGGCTGCCCACCTCGCCGTCGTTCTGCCGCGCCACGGCGGTGCCGGCGATCTCCAGGTCGCCGATATCCACCAGGCTGCTCTCGCAGATCGCAGCGGCACGGAAGATCACGTTCTGCAACTGGCGCACGTTGCCCGGCCAGCGGTTGCTCAGCAGCGCCGGGTAGGTGCCCGGCGCCAGCCGGCACACCGGGCGCTGGATCTGCGCACAGGCCTGCTGCATGAAGTGCCGCGCCAGCAGCAGGATGTCGTGGCCGCGCTCGCGCAGCGGCGGGACTTCCAGGCTGAGCACGTTGAGACGGTAGAACAGGTCCTCGCGGAAGCTGCCCTCGGCGACCATCTTCTCCAGGTTGCGGTGGGTGGCGCTGAGGATCCGCACGTCGACCCTCACCTCGCGGTCGCCGCCGACCCGGCGGAAGCTGCCGTCGCTGAGGAAGCGCAGCAGCTTGGCTTGCAGATAGGGGGACATCTCGCCGATCTCGTCGAGGAACACCGTGCCCTGGTGGGCCAGCTCCAGCAGGCCCGGCTTGCCGCCGCGCTGGGCGCCGGTGAAGGCGCCGGGGGCGTAGCCGAACAGCTCGCTTTCGGCCAGGTTCTCCGGCAACGCCGCGCAGTTCAGCGCCAGGAACGGCGAGTTGTGCCGCGCACTCAGGGCATGGCAGCCGCGCGCCACCAGTTCCTTGCCGGTACCGGTCTCGCCGTGGATCAGCAGCGGCGCGTCGAGCGCCGCCACGCGCTGCGCACGGGTCTTCAGGGTGCGGATCGGCTGGGAATCGCCGAGGAGCATCTCGAACCCCTCGGCATGGTCATGGTGCAAGGCCGCCAGGCGCTCGCCGATGCGGTTCGGTTCGTAGAGGGTCAGCAGGCCGCCGGCCAGGTGCCGCTCGCCCTCGCCCGGTCCTTCGGTGATCGGCGTGGCATCGAGCAGCAGGGCCTGGCCCATGAATGTCACTTCGCGCAGCGGCAGGCGGAAGCCCTGCTCGACCAGCGCATCCTCCAGGGTTTCATCGTCGAACAGGCTGGCCAGCCGCTCGCCGGCCGGGTCGCGTCCGCAGCGCTCGCTGAAGGCCGGGTTGGCCAGCAGCACCAGGCCCTTGCCGTCCACCGCCAGCACCGGATCGGCCATCGCCGCCAGCAACGCATCGAGCTGCAAGCGGCGGCGCTGGCCAGGAAGGATGTCGACCACGGTCATCGCCTGCACGCCACGGATGCCCAGCAGCGCTGCGCGCAGTTCCTCCAGCACTTCGGGACTGAGGGTCGGCGCGTCGATGTAGACGTTCGGCGGCACCATTTCCACCGCATCCAGGTTCAGGTTGCGCCCACCCAGCAGCGCCAGCACCTCCTGGGTGATGCCGACACGGTCGATGAAGGAGACGTGGATGCGCATGCGGGAACCTGGACTGCGGCGACGCTCGCCATAAAGCCGTCGATTGTACGGCCTGGCGCCGCCCAGCCCAAGGGGCCGGCGTCAGGGTACGGGGCGCAGCGCCTCGCTGCGGGTGCGGTGGCTCCAGTCGCCCTCGTCGTCCATCGCGGTTTCGGTCACCAGCACTCGGCCCGGCTGCTGCGGGTCGGCCTTGTACAGCACCAGTTCGGCCTCGGCATCGTCCCAGGTGGTGGAGATGTCCGGCAGCACCCGCACCCACTGGCCGTCGCGGATTTCCAGCAGCGACGACTTGGTCCAGGTGCTGGTCCACCAGGTACGCAGCAGTTGCAGGCGCTCGCGGCCGCTGTCGTCGAGGCCGCCGAGGACGCTGAGCACCGCGCCGGTGCAACTGCCCAGCGGCTTGGGCGGGACGCGCGCGTCGGCGCTCCAGAGGTCGCAGCGGCAATCCTCGTATTCGTCGCACAAGGCGGCGCTGTTCGGCGCGTGGGCCACTACCCAGGCGAAGTCCGCCTCGGTACCGGCGAAGCGGCCGCGAACCAGCGGGGTGTACCGCGGGTCGACGGCGTAGCGGGTGATCTCGTCGCTCTCGCCGACGAAGCGCCAGGTATCGCCAGGCCCGGCGCGCTCGGCCAGGAGCAGCCCCGGATAGTTGCGCAGGCGTCCGTCGAGGCGTACCTGCTTGACGAAGCGCACCTCGTAGCGGCCTTCCTGGTCGCCCGGCACGATCTGCGGCGCAGCGACGATGCGCTGCTCGAAGTCGGGATGGCGGGCGAAGAAGGCCTGCTTGGCGGAGAGGGTGCGCTCGCGCGTCTGCGCGCGGCCATAGTAGTCCAGGCGCGGCGCATAGACCCCTTCCAGGGCCTTGCCGCTGCGTTGCCCGTGGGCGGCCTGCCAGCGCTGGAACAGGCCGAGGATTTCGCTTTCGGCGGCAGCCTGGACCAGCGCTGGGTACAGGCAGAAGAGCGCGGCGCAGAATACCGGGCGCAAGAGTCGGCGCATCGAGAACATCCTTGTCGTTCGATTGAGGCGAACGCCGATTGTCCCCTATCCGCCGACGCTGGCAAATGGCCCTGGACGATTTTTTCCGATTCCGCAACGCGGTGGGCATTGCGGACACGCTCCGGACAGCCTTCCCCCACCTCCAGGCCGCGGCACGGCGGATAACCGCAAGCGGCTATCCGCCCCACGCCAGCCAGCCGGCTCAATGCGCCGGCAACAAGGCCTGCAACCCTTCGGCAAGCTCCACGCTCCACGCCGCGTAGTCGTGACCGCCGGGGAACTCACGGTAGTGCAGCGGGTAGCCCTTGCCTTGCAGCGCCGCGCGCAGGCTGCGGTTGCTGCCGAGAATGCCGTCCGCCTCGGGCTCCTCGAGCAGGCCGGAACTGAGGAAGAACGCCAGCGGCAAACGCTCGCCAGCGGCGAACTGCCGTACCAGCCACTGCGGCTGCTGCTCGTCCGGCCCCCACCAGAACGAGCCGGACAGGCTCAGCACCTTGCCGAAGCGTTCCGGATAACGGTAGGCGATGCAGCCCGAGGCCAGCCCGCCGTAGCTGGAACCGGAAAGCACGCGATCGGCAGGCTCCTCGCTCAATGCATAGCGCTGCTGCAACCAGGGCAGCAACTCGTGGGCGAGCATGTCGGCGAAGGCCTCGTTGCAGGGCAGCTCGCGGCCCCGGCTGCTGGCGTCGACATTGCCGACAATCACCGCCAGGGTCGGGCGGATACGCCCGGCGGCGATCAGGTTGTCGAGGATGGTCGGGGTCGGTACGTCGCGCGCGTAGTGGTCCTCGTCGAACAGCACCAGCAGCGGATAGCGCTGGCCCTCGGGATCGTAGCCCGGCGGCGTGTAGAGCGTCAGCTGGCGCTGGTTGGCCAGGGCCTGGCTGCTATAGCCCAGGCGCTCCACCTTGCCGCGCGGCACGTCCTTGCGCGGCTGGTCCCAGGTCTCGGCAGGGGCGCCGCCGAGCTGCACCAGCGAGGCCTGCTCGGCCCGCGGCAGCGCGCGGCTGTTGAGCCACGGCGTACGGCTCAGCGGGTCCGGCCGCGCCGCCGCCTGCAACGCCAGGCGCAAGGTGCCGCGATCGGCCTGTTGCAGGTCCGGCAGGTCGGCGCTGAGCTGGTAGGAAACCCGCGCGTCGCGGCGCAGCGGCAGACTCAGGTAGCGCACGTCGCTGCCGGCCAGGGCCTCGAAGCGGCGGGTGTTGACCTCCGGGGTCGGCCACAGCAGGCGCACGTCGCCGGGACGCTGCTGGCGCCAGAGGAAGGTGACCAGCACACGTTCGGCATCCAACGGCTCCACCAGCGGCGTGCCCTGCTTCGCTACCTGCTTCCAGAACGCCTTCAGCGCGCCGGGGCGCTTTTCCGCAAGCTCCGCCTGCAGGCGTTGCAGGGTCGGGCTCTGCGGCGCCGGCGAATCAAGCGCCGGGGTCTGCGGGGTGAGGCGCTGGGTGGGGATCAGGGTCAGTGCGGTGTCTTCGTCGGCGCTGAAGGTCAGGCGCAGGCCCTGGCGCTCGCCGGCCTGCAGGCCGAGCGACTGGCGTCCGGCCAGCTCCGTCGCGCGCAACGCCTTGCCATCGGGCGTGGTGGCGCGCAGACGGACGCGGCCGCGGTCGACCTCCAGGTCGAGCAACTGCAACTCGCCGGGGGCAAGGTCGAGGTAGCGCTGGCGGCTCTCGCCGGCAGCGATCTCGATGCGGCCATCGGCCAGCGGCACGGGCTGGGCGGCCTGGGCCGGGGTCAGCAGGTTGAGGAAAAGCAACAACGAGGTGGAAACGGCAGACATGGAATCTCCCTTCGAAGAGGCGCCGCCATCCGGGCGGCTCACCGGAAGAGACGTACGATCACAGCGGAAATTTGCCGCTGTGATCCAGGCTAGAGCGGTTGCGCCGCGACTGGAGTAGAATCCGCCGCCTCGAAAACCGTCCGAAGGAAAATTCCGATGACCTCCCGTCTGCTGCCCGCCCTGTTGCTCTCGTCCGCATTCGCCGTCCTGGCCGGCTGCTCCACCCCGACCATCGTCACCCTCAACGATGGCCGCGAGATCCAGGCGGTGGATACCCCGCGCTATGATCGTAGTTCCGGCTTCTACGAACTGGAGCAACTGGACGGCAAGCGCACCCGCGTCAACAAGGACCAGGTGCGCAGCATCAAGGACATGTAATCCCCCGGACCCGCCATCCGCGCGGTGGCACACTCCAGGGAAGGAGTCGAACCATGAGATCCGACCTGCACGAGGCCAACCGGCTGTCGTGGAACGCCGCCACCCGGGCGCACAACAGCCACAAGGCCGACCAGGCCGCCTTCTTCCGCAACGGCGGTTCCACGCTCTATCCCGAGGAACTGCAACTGCTCGGCCATCTCGACGGCCTGCGCCTGCTGCATCTGCAATGCAACGCCGGACAGGACAGCCTGAGCCTGGCGCGCCTTGGCGCCCGCGTCACCGGGGTCGACATCGCCGACAGCGCCATCGACTTCGCCCGCCAGCTGTCCCGCGACAGCGGCATCGCCGCCGACTTCCAGTGCGACGACATCCTCCGCTGGCTGCCCGTCGCCGCCACCCGCGGCGAACGCTTCGAACGGGTCTTCGCCTCCTACGGCACGCTGGTCTGGCTCTCCGACCTCAAGCGCTGGGCCGACGGCATCGCCCAGGTACTGGTTCCCGGCGGGCGCTTCGTCCTGGTGGAGTTCCACCCTTTCGCCCTGTACTTCGACCCACACTGGCAACCGGCCTACGACTACTTCAGCCGCGAGCCGATCGCCGAGAGCGGCGTCAGCGACTACGTCGCCGAGTCCGGCGCCAGCCTGGCGCCCTCCGGCTACCGCGCCGGCGTCGAGAACTTCAGCAACCCTCATCCCAGCTACGAGTTCCAGTGGGGCCTGGCCGATGTGATCGGCGCCCTGCTCGGCGCCGGCCTGCAACTCGAACGGCTGGAGGAATACCCCTACGCCAACGGCTGGGCCGGCTTCGACGGCATGCGCGACGGCGGCGGCGGACGCATGCTGCCGCCTGCCGATCGTCCGCGCCTGCCGCTGATGTACGGCCTCAGCGCAAGGAAACCACGATGACCGAAGAACGCCTGCTGCGCCGCGACGAAATCCCCCTGGTCTGGGAGATCGACCGCAGCGAAGTGATCGAGCACCTGTATTCCGTCGAGGCCGGCCAACTGGTGCTGCGCCCCGAGTTCTACGACATGCGCGGCTGGCCGGAGGGCGAGGCCGAGCACTACACGCCGATCCTGCTCGACTGCTTCGACCGCGGCGGCTGGTTCCTCGGCCTGTTCGACCTGGGCCGCCTGATCGGCGCGGTAGTCCTCGACCCACGCCGCCTCGGCCCCGAGCGCGACTGGCTGCAACTGAAGTTCCTCCACCTCAGCCACGCCTACCGCCGCCGCGGCCTCGGCGCCCACCTCTTCCACCTCGCCGCCACCCAGGCCCGCCACCTCGGCGCCAGCGCGCTCTACGTTTCGGCTACGCCGTCGCAGAACACGGTGGATTTTTATACGAGACTCGGATGCCGGCTGTGCATGGAGCCGGATGAGGAGTTGTATCGGTTGGAGCCGGAGGATGTTCATCTGGTGTTCAATCTATAGTGATGCTGAGTCTCGTTGATAATCAGCAGTGCAAATAGACTTCAAGGAATGGAAATGTACAAAGCTCTCGCTTTTCTCCTGTTAAATACATTCATCGCCGTAGTGCATGCGGAGGAAGGCTGGGAGCTTTCAGTTTCAGGACCAGCCCCTGGACAACCTGAACACGTGCCATATCCAGATAGGCGACAACCCTCGCTCGAAGCCGCTTGCGCGGCCAGCGACAGGTACTATATAGATAGCAATCTGAAGGGTGGTCACGTAGTTCTAGGGTACATCAGCAGAAAAACACTTATAGATGCCCGATACAATTCATTTTTTTGCAGCATCAGCATATTCAGAAAGTCTCCGCTAGCAGCTACATCCGGCACTGCTACCTACGGAAATCCTAACTGGTGGGGGGCCTCCGGCACGGCTGTAAACGTTACTCAGGCTCCTCCAACTGGCTGCCCATACAACCTTTTCAATGGCCGGTACGAGTGCCCCACTGACGTCTCCGATCGAAAGAACGCGGGAATCCCCAACGAAAACGGATGCCAAGGCCCCTCATCTTTCCAGGGAAACCCTATAAATGCCAGTATCGGCAATAAATTTCAACGTGAAACCGATATAGATCCGTCGCACTCCCCTCTCCAGTTCGAGAGATACTACAACAGCGTTACCGGAATGTGGACGAACACCTTCCAGGAAGGCTTAAAAATAGTAGGCGAAAATATTTCCCTATCTCTACCCGATGGTCGTCAGGAACTATTCAGGCTGACTGACGGCGCAATATCGTCCGACGCAACGACGGGTACACTTTCAAAAGACCAGGCAGGCTGGAGGTATGACTATAGGGACGGAACCAGCTCACTTTTCGATGTCCAGGGCCGGCTTATCCAGAAGAAAGTCAGGGGGCAGGTCATCACGATAACCTATCCGAACCTCTCCACCACCAAGGCTAAAGATGGGTTCGGAAACACCCTAACCGTTTCCTGGAACGCAACGAAACAACCCTACCTCGTCGATTACAACGGTTCCCTGAAAGTGGAATATCTATATGACGGGGGCGCCAGGCTGGTTTCGAAGAAAACCACGTCCCAAGGACTCAACCGCACCCGGAAGTATCTCTATGCTGACAGTGGCAATGCCGGGTTAATGGTTGGAATCATCGACGAACAAGGCACGCGTTACGCCACCTGGACCTACGACAACCAAGGCCGCGCCATCTCCAGCGAACACGCCAACGGCGCCGAAAAGGTCTCCCTCGCCTACAACGATGACGGCTCCACCACCGTCACCAACGAATACGGCAAGCAGGCCACCTACCGCTTCCAGGTGATCCAAGGCATCAAGCGCATCGTTGCCATCGAAGGCGAACCCTCGCCCAACTGCCCCGGCAGCAATTCCACCTTCACCTACGATGACCAGGGTCTGCTCACCAGCAAACGCGACAACAACGGCAACCTGACCACCTACCAGTACAACGCCCGCGGTCTGGAAACCTCGCGCACCGAGGCCGCCGGCACTGCGCAGGCGCGCACCATCACAACCGACTGGCACCCGACCCTGTTCCTCCCGGTCCAGGTCAGCGAGCCCAGCCGGAGCACCCGCTATCAGTACGACGCCGAGGGACGCAGAACCAGTGAAGGAATCATGGCGAACCAATGAAGACTTCTTTTCGGTATGCGAGACGAACCAGCAGTGACCTTAAACTAAAACAAGCTTACTCCAAAAGAAATTGACATGACGAAACCTCCTCTAGACTCAGAGCCACCTCGCACCTACTCAAGCCTTGTCTTGTGCATAGCTGCCGCTTTTTCGACAATGACATACGCATCTCCCGGCGCAATTCTTGAACCAAAAAAGAAATATAAATTCGCCAACGACACCTACCTTACCATCATCGAAGAAACATTAACAGAAGTAATACTAAAGATAAACGAAAAACAAGAAAAAATATTCAAGCAATGCACAAGCAAAGCAGTATATAGCTGTACCAAGTTCATCATCACCCATGCAGAAGGCAGTGAGATATTCGGAAAAACCAATGGAGAATACAATAGCCACTCACTAATAAGACACTCCATTAGTCAAAGCATAAATGCTGCCGGCATCGTAACTATTAGCCCACCAGCCCCAGCAGGCTCCCTGGGCACTCAAACAGTATGGACATGCCCCGAAGATTATTGGCCTAGATCTGAGACTATCGCTCCCAAGCAGATCAGAAAAACTTGCGTTATCAAAACACAGCCCGCCAAGAACAAAGGTCCTTCTGATATATCTTGCCCATCGCCGTACGGAGGAAACCCTATAAATTTCGCTATTGGCAATAAATATCAGGAAGAAATAGATCTGCGGGGCGGTAGAGGGAACGCCCTGATCCTCAGCCGAAATTACAACAGTCTTGATGGCTACTGGCGGCACAACTTCTCCATGCGTTTGGACATTGACCTACCGAGGAGTACCATCTATCTCACCAGAGAGACCGGCAGGCTAAATACTTTCAGCCTGAACAACGGAACTATTACGGCAGAAGCAACCGAACTGGGCAGCCTGATCAAGCTAGACAATCGCTGGATATATTCCGCGAAAAACAACGACCAGTTCATTTTCAACGACAGGGGTGCTCTGATACGACAGAACCTACAGTCGGGAGTACAGCGCAGCATCTCCTATAGTCAGAACAAGGTCTTCGTGACAGACAACTTCGGAAATTCTCTTGAACTCACTCAAGACGAGAACAACCAGCCACTTGGTTTCCGATCAAGCTCTGTTGAAGGGCGTTACGATTACAGTACGAGTGGGCAGTTGATCAAGTCCCAAGTCACCTTGAATGGCATGAGCAAAACACGTCTCTATCATTACGAGGACGAGCACAATCCTCGACTACTAACCGGCCTCACCGATGAGCGCGGCATACGATTCGCGACCTGGTCCTACGACGATCAAGGCAGAGCTATTTCGAGCGAACATGCCGGCGGCATGGAGAAGATTCAAATCGTCTACAACAATGATGGTTCGACTACCGTTACCAACGAACTGGGCAAAGTGACCCGTTATCGATTCCAAAACCTACAGGGTCTCCAACGTATCATCGCGATAATTGGCGAGCCTTCGGTCGATTGCCCCAGTAGCAACTCATCTTTCACCTATACCAGCCGCGGTCAACTGGCCAGCAAACGCGACAACAACGGCAACCTGACCACCTACCAGTACAGCGCCCGTGG
>OJZQ01000193.1_pt1 | contig 18144 bp, 14 predicted proteins | sample 1610471 | NCBI WGS metagenome assembly OJZQ01 (sample SAMN04436655, study PRJEB24849) | human gut metagenome | biome: human gut; feature: NICU; material: stool | host: Homo sapiens | place: USA: Saint Louis, MO | collected 2010-05-13 | reverse complement strand
TCATGGTTCACTCCTTGGGAGGAAGCTGTTCGGGCTGCAGCAGCGCCTGTTCGAGTAGACGCTGACCAGTTGCCCGGCCAGCGCCTCGCTGACCGCCAGCCCCGCGCCGATTTGCGGCAGCAGGCCGGCCGGCAGGGTTTCGCTGAGAATGGCGACGAAGCCGGACATCGCCATCGCCAGCAGCGCACTCAGCGGCAGCCGCGGCGCCACGGCCGACGCAGCGGCCCCGGCGTTCTCCGGAAATGCTTCGCGGCGTCCCATCAGCGCAGCTCCGCGGAACGGTAGACGGCGTCGCGCAGGTCGTTGACGAAGCGTCCCGACATGCCCTCGAACAGGGTGTTGGTAAGCGCCACCACCGACAGTTCGCGGGCCCGGTCGACGAACCAGGAATGCCCGTAGGCGCCACCCCAGCGCCAGGTGCCGGGAGCCTCCGGCGATTGCGCGATAGCCGGGTCGCGCAGCACGGAGAAACCCAGGCCGAAGCCGAAACCGGGATTGGCCGGCAGTTCCAGGCCGGGTACCTGGTCGCGGCCCATCTCCTCCGCCAGGCCAGGCGTCAGCAACGGCGCGCCGCCCTGGCGAAGGATTTCCAAAAGGCGCAGCACGTCGCCGGCGCTGCCGATCATCCCCGCCCCGCCGGACGCATAGGCAGACGGTTCGAAGGCCCGACTCGGCTCGAAGCGAATGCCGACGCTGTCCTCGAACGGCGCCACGGTCTCCCGCCCGGCCATTCGGCGCGGGCGTGGCCGGTCGCTGACGTAGACCGCCGCCAGTCGGCACGCGTCGGCGCAGAGGAAGCCGCTGTCGCGCATGCCGGCTGGAATCCCGACCCGCTGCCGCAGCGCTTCCGCCAGCGGCCGCCCGTCGACCCGCTCCACCAGCGCGCCGAGCACGTCGGTGGCCAGCGAATAGCCCCAGGCGCGGCCGGGTTCGTAGAGCAAGGGCACGGAGGCCAGGCGACGGAGATTCTCGGCCAGGTCGAAACCCGGCAGGTCCATGCCATCGGAAATCCCGGCGCGGGCATAGGGGCCGTCTGCGTCGGCTTCGAGGAAGCGATAGCCGAGGCCGGCGCTGTGGCTCAGCAACTGCCGCGGCGTGATGCGCGCCTCGCGGCCGTCGGCCAGGCGCGGACGGAACGCCGGCAACCAGTCGGCGATCGGCTCATCGAGGGCCAGCCGGCCCTCGTCCACCAGGCTCAGGGCCGCGACGCTGACGATCGGCTTGCTCACCGAGGCCAGGCGGAACAGGCTGTCCTCGCCCATTATCCGGCCGGCTTCGCGGTCGGCCAGGCCGGCAGCCCGTCTATAGAGCCACTGCCCCCGGTGTGCCACCAGCACCACCGCCCCCACCAGGCGCTGGTCGGCGAATGCCGCCTCGATCACCTGATCGACATGTTCCGCCAGGCCGCAGCCTGGCTCTCGTTCGAAACTGGACATGCGGGACTCTCCGCAGATGAAGGATGCGGACAGGCTAAGAGCGCTGCAAAAGCGGAAAAAGACGGATAGAGTTCCGTTCTATCCGGACCATCATGTCCGTAATCGGAGCCTTGCATGGACAGCCTCAGCGGTTTCACCGTCTTCGTCCGCGTCGCCGAGACCCGCAGCATCGTCGGCGCCGCCCGGACCCTCGGCGTCAGCGCCTCGGCGGTGGGCAAGCGGGTCGCCCGCCTGGAAGAGAAACTCGGCGTGCGCCTGTTCCACCGCAGCACCCGCAGCATCACCCTGACCGCCGAAGGCAGCCTGTTCCTCGAGCGCAGCCGGCGCATCCTGGCCGAGATCGAAGCCACCGAGCTGGAGCTGTCGCAAAGCCGCGAGACTCCGCGCGGGCGCCTGCGGGTCAGCCTGCCGCTGGTCAGCGGGCTGGTCCTGCCGACGCTCGCCGACTTCATGCAGGCCTATCCGGACATCGAGCTAGACCTCGACTTCAGCGATCGCGTGGTGGATGTCGTCGACGAAGGCTTCGACGTGGTCCTGCGCACCGGCCAGCCGGTGGATTCGCGGCTGTCCATGCGCGAACTGGGTGAGTTCCAGCTGAAGCTGGTCGGCTCGCCGGCCTACTTCGCCCGCCACGGCACGCCGCGCTGCCCGGAAGACCTGCTGCGACACACTTGCCTGCACTACCGCTTCCCCAATACCGGCCGCCTCGAGGAATGGCCGCTGCGCCGCGCGGACGGCGAAGCCCCGCCGCAGATTCCGGTGTCGATGGTCTGCAACAACATCGAGACCCGCGTCTGCTTCGCCCTGCGCGACCAGGGCATCGCCTGCCTGCCGGACTTCTCGATCCGCGAGGCGCTGCGCGAAGGACGCCTGGTCAGCGTCCTCGACGCCTTCTGCGAGCGCCGCGCGCGATTCTTCCTGCTCTGGCCGTCCGGCCGCCAGGTCTCGCCCAAGCTGCGCGCCTTCATCGACTTCGTCGCGCCACGGGTGATCGCCACGCTGGGCTGAAGCACGCCTGGCAGGGCCGGTCAAGCCGGCGGCAGACAGGAACAAGACCGCGGCGGCCACGGAGCGTCTAATAGGTACATCCACCCCTTGCCAGGCCGCATCCATGATCAACATCGAGACGCCGACCTACTACACGGCGACCAAGAAGTACGAATTGTCCTTCCCCTCCCTGGAAACCGACCTGGACGCCGACGTGGTGGTGATCGGCGGCGGCTTCTCCGGGATCAACACCGCGCTTGAGCTGGCCGAGCACGGCATCACCGACATCGTCGTGCTGGAGGCCCGCCACCTCGGCTTCGGCGGTACCGGGCGCAACGGCGGGCAGATCATGGCCGGCATCGGCCACGACCTGGAGAAGATCCGCAAGGACGTCGGCGAGGACGGCCTGCGGGCGATCTTCGAGATCAGCGACCTCGGCGCCGACATCATCAAGGGCCGTATCGAGAAGTACGCCATCGACGCCGACTTCTGCCATGGCTACGGCTACATGGGCTTCAACGCACGCCAGGCGAAGACCCTGCAGGCCTGGGAAAAGGAATTCCGGTCGCTCGGCTCGCCCCATGAGATCCGTTACCTGCACGGTGCCGAGGTGCGCCAGATCATCGGCTCGGACGCCTACGGCAGCGCCCTGCTGCACATGGGCGGCGGCCATGTGCACTCGCTCAACCTGCTGCTCGGCGAAGCCAAGGCGCTGGCCGGCCTCGGCGCACGGATATTCGAATACAGCCCGGCGCTGGAGGTGCAATACGGCGAGCGCATCCGCGTGCGCACGGCCAAGGGCTCGGTCACCGCGAACAAGCTGCTCTGGGCCTGCGACAGCTTCCTCAACCGGCTCGAACCCGAGCTGCACCGCACCACCATCAATACCTACGCGTTCCAGATGATGACCGAACCGCTGCCGGACGAACTGATCCAGCGGATCAGCCCGATCCGCGGCGCCTACAGCGACATCCGCCCGGTCATCGACTACTACCGGGTGACCAACGAGAACCGCCTGCTGTTCGGCGCCGCCACACCCTTCGTCGAACGCATCCCCGGCGACCTCAAGGCCTGGAACCGCAAGCTGATGCTGAAGATCTTCCCCTACCTGGAGCACGTCCGCATCGACCTCGCCTGGGGTGGGCCGATGGCTTGCAGCGCCAACCTGTTCCCGCAGATCGGCAGCCTCTCGGGGCGGCCCAACGCGTTCTTCGTCCAGGGTTATTCCGGGTTCGGCGTGACCCCCAGCCACATCGTCTGCAAGGTCCTCGCCGAAGGCATGAGCGAAGGCTCGGCGCGCTACGACCTGCTCAGCTCGGTGCGCCGCATCCCGATCCACGGCAAGGACCACTTCCGCCCGCTGCTGCTCAGCGCAGGCAAGACCTGTCACCAGCTCTCCGGCTACTGGAACGGCCGGCGCTGAAACCTACCGATCACTCTACAAGGAGCATTCCCATGGCCATTACCGTTATCCGCCACGGCATCACCCTCGACGAACTGGACGCCTGGGGCAGCGTCGCCGACCTCGGCTCGGAGATCCTCGAAGGCGAGGTGAAAGCCTTCGGCAAGATGACCGCAGGAGCCCCCACCGACCCGGTCAGCGCCGCCTACTTCGGCACCACCGCCGGCAAGTTCCGCATGACCTATCCGTTCAGCGAACAGGCCACGGTGGTCAGCGGCGAGGTCCGCCTCACCGACGAGTCCACCGGCCAGAGCACGCTCTACAAGGCCGGCGACAGCTGGTTCGTCAGCAAGGGCACCCCGGTGCTCTGGGAGGTTGCCGACGGCGGCTTCGTCAAGCACTACTACGCGGTGGCTTGAGACACCGAAGAGACGGCGAGCCGTTACGCAAGGCGTGCGCCTGCGGCGCTGCCCAACCCTCGACACGCCCCCGTAGGGCGAATAACCGCTCGCGGTTATCCGCCGTGAAATCCGGCGTAACGGCGGATAGCGCCTGCGGCGCTATTCGCCCTACCCGGCGAGCCGTTCCGCCCGGCGGCGCTGCCCAGCCCTCGACACGCCCCCGTAGGGCGAATAACCGCTCGCGGTTATCCGCCGTGAAACCCGGCGTAACGGCGGATAGCGCTTGCGGCGCTATCCGCCCTACCTGGCGAGCCGTTACGCCCGGCGGCGCTGCCCAGCCCTGGACATGTCCCTGAACGGCCGCACCGTCGGGCCGCGGGTTCAGGTGCTCTCCCGCGCCATCAGCTCGAACCCCATGTCCAGCGCGCTATCGCGCACCTCCTTGCCGGCGATCAGCGCCAGCAACTGCTCCGCCGCGCGCCGGCCGATGGCTTCGCGCGGGGTGCGGATGCTGCTCAGGCGCGGGACCGTGCAGTCCGAACCCGGCAGGTCGTTGAAACCGAGCACGGCGATCTGTTCCGGCACCTTGACCCCACGGCGCAGGGCCTCCAGCAGCGCGCCCTGGGCCAGGTCGTCGTTGCAGAAGAACACCCCGTCGACCTGCGGCTGGCTGGCCAGCAACTGCACGAAGAGTTCGCCGCCGAGGGCCACCGAGGACGGCCGCGGCGTAAGGATTTCCAGCCCCGGGTCGTAGCAGCCGGCCTTTTGCAAGGCGCGGCGGAACCCCTCGCCGCGCAGCAGGGTGCGCTGGTCGAGCTGGGCGCCGATGTAAGCCAGGCGCCTGCGGCCGCGTGCCAGCAGGTGCTCGGCGGCGGCCTCGCCGGCGCGCAACTGGGAGAAGCCGACGCAATTGAGCCCGGAGCCGGAGTCCAGGTCCATCATGTACACGCAGGGAATGCCGCTGGCCTCGATCATCCGCCGGGCGCTCTCGGTGCGCTCGAAGCCGGTCAGCAGCAGGCCGCGCGGCTGGTAGGCCAGGTAGTTGCGGATCAGGTCCTCTTCCTCGTTGCGCGAGTAGTGGAAGTTGCCGATCAGCACTTCCAGGCCCTGCGGCCGCAGTACCGCGTGGATCGCCTCGAGGGTCTCGATGAACAGCAGGTTGGCCAGCGACGGCACCAGCACCGCCACGCTGTGGCTTTGCGCCGAGGCCAGCGCGCGCGCCGCGGGGTTGGCCACGTAGCCGAGTTCGCGGGCGGCGTCGCGGACCTTCTGCGCCAGTTCTTCGGCGACGCTGGCGACGCCGCGCAACGCGCGCGACGCGGTGATCGGGCTGACCCCGGCGCGGCGCGCGACTTCGTTGAGGGTGGGACGTCCGGTGGTTCGCGTGTTCTTGTCGTTCTTGGTGATGCTCATCGTGGCCTGCTTGCCAAACAAAATTCCAGGCACTAAGGTAGCGCTGTCTCGCGACCTGGGCAATCGCCTGAGGCGGCCTGTCCGCCACTGCCCGCGCGGGATTCGACAGACCACAACGACAAGAAGGCGGAGCCAGGCTCGCGCGATTTTTTCCAGGTCGCAAAGACAGCGCTGTCTCACGCTTGAGGTGTTCCATGCATCCACCCCTCCAAGCCCTGGTCATCATGGGTGTCGCCGGTTGCGGCAAGTCCAGCGTCAGCCAGGCCCTTTGCCAGCGCAGCGGCGCCCACGGCATCGAAGGCGACAGCTTCCATCCCGCCGCCAACATCCGCAAGATGAGCGCCGGCATTCCCCTCACCGACGACGACCGCGCCGGCTGGCTGGACACCCTCGCCGAGCAGCTGCGCCAGGCGGTGGCCGCCGGCAAGCTGCCGGTACTGACCTGTTCCGCCCTCAAGCGCGCCTACCGCGACCGGTTGCGCCGCGCGGTGCCCGGCCTCGGCATCGTCTACCTGGAACTGACCCCGGCGGTCGCCGCCGAGCGCGTCGCCCAGCGCCCCGGCCACTTCATGCCGGCGACCCTGATCGACAGCCAGTTCGCCGCCCTCGAGCCGCCGCTCGACGAACCCCTGACCCTGCGCCTGGACGCCACCCTGCCGGTGGAATGCCTGGCGCAGGCCGCCCACGCCTGGTGGCTGGAGCACGCCGCCGCCTGAATTCTTTCGCTTGTCCGACAAAGATAGCGCTACCCCGAAAAAGCGCTTCAATGAAACAGCAACTCCGGTAGAACAACGACAAAAGGAGAGCCCTCCATGTTCGGCATGTCACACGATGCCTACCTGCTCCTCGACGCCCTGGTGACCATCATCGGCCTGATCGTGCTGATCACCCGCTTCAAGGTGCATCCCTTCATCGCCCTGATCATCGCCGCCGGCTTCCTCGGCCTGACCTCGGGGATGCCGGTGGAGAAGATCGTCAAATCCTTTCAGGACGGCTTCGGCGGCGTGCTCGGCTTCGTCGGCGTGATCCTCGCCCTGGGCACCATGCTCGGCAAGCTGATGGCCGATTCCGGCGGCGCCGACCAGATCGCCCGCACCCTGATCCGCGCCTTCGGCAAGGAGCGGGTGCACTGGTCGATGATGCTCGCCGCGTTCCTGGTGGGCATCCCGCTGTTCTTCGAGATCGGCTTCATCCTGCTGATCCCGCTGGTATTCATCGTCGCCCGGCGCAGCGGCGTGTCCCTGATCAAGATCGGCATCCCGTTGCTCGCCGGCCTTTCCGCGGTGCACGGTCTGGTGCCGCCGCATCCCGGCCCGCTGCTGGCGATCGGCGTGTTCGGCGCCGACATCGGCAAGACCATCCTCTACGGCCTGATCGTCGCCCTGCCCACCGCCGCCATCGCCGGCCCGCTGTTCGGCGCGCTGGTCTCGCGCTACATACCCGGCACGCCATCGGCGGAACTGGTCGAGCAGATCGCCCACGAGCCCGAGACCCAGGACCTGCCCAGCTTCGGCGTGACCCTGGCGACCGTGCTGCTGCCGGTGTTCCTGATGCTGCTGAAGACCTTCGCCGACGTCGCCTTCCCCGATGGCCACGCGTTCCGCGCCTGGATGGACATGATCGGCCATCCGATCAGCGCCCTGCTCCTGGCCCTGCTGGTGGCGCTCTATACCTTCGGCTACGCCCGTGGCTTCGACTCGAAGAAGATCCTCAGGCTGCTCGACCAGAGCCTGGCACCGACCGCCGCCATCGTGATGATCATCGGCGCCGGCGGCGGCTTCAAGCAGATGCTGGTGGCCAGCGGGGTCGGCGACGTCATCGGCCATCTCGCGGTGAACGCGCAGATCTCGCCGATCCTGCTGGCCTGGCTGGTGGCCGCGGTGATCCGCATCGCCACCGGCTCGGCCACCGTCGCCACCATCACCGGGGCCGGCATCGTGGTGCCGGTGATCGACCTGATTCCCGGCGTCAACCGCGAGTTGCTGGTGCTCGCCACCGGCGCCGGCTCGCTGATCCTCTCCCATGTCAACGACGCCGGGTTCTGGCTGGTCAAGCAGTACTTCAACATGAGCGTCAGCGAGACTTTCAAGACCTGGACCGCGATGGAGACCATCCTCTCCGTGGTCGGCCTGGTCTTCATCCTGTTGCTGTCGCTGGTGCTCTGAGCACCAGCCCGACCGGAGTTCAGCCATGACCGAACCAATGCAACGCCCCGACCACGAAGCCTCGCGCTGGCCGCGCGACTTCGATATCCGCCAGCGCTATGCCGAGCAGCAGGAACTGCTTGAGCCACCGCCGGCGCGGCCCCGCGAAGAGCCTACCGCCGACGCCTGAAGCCAGCCGGCGCCATGCCTTTGCTCCCGCCCCCCACGAAGCGGGAGCAAAGGCTGATTTCCGACAAGGGCGCGACGGTTTTCCTGCTGAAACGATTTACCTTCGATCCGGACCGCGCTACAACAGTCCCACGCCTTTCATCCACGTCATTCGAGGACCCGCCATGACCGCCCCGCTCCACCTCGATTCGCTGTTTCCCAGCCTCGACGCCATTCCCGAGCAGTACCGCCCCGACGCCCCCATCGAGCAGCGCGACTACCTGGTCGACGGCCAACTGCGACATTGGGACGGCCCGCTGGCGCCGGTACGCAGCCCGGTATTCCTCGCCGAGGCCGACGGCGAGCGCCAGGTGATCCTCGGCAGTACCCCGCTGCTCGACGCCGACGCCGCGCTCGCCGCCCTCGACGCCGCGGTGCGGGCCTACGACCACGGCCAGGGCCTGTGGCCGAACCTGCGGGTGGCCGAGCGCATCCAGCACGTCGAACGCTTCCTGGCGCGGATGCGCGAGCAACGCGAGGCGGTGGTCAAGCTGCTGATGTGGGAAATCGGCAAGAACCTCAAGGACTCCGAGAAAGAGTTCGACCGCACCTGCGACTACATCGTCGATACCATCGAAGCGCTGAAGGAACTCGACCGCCGCTCCAGCCGTTTCGAACTGGAACAGGGCACCCTCGGCCAGATCCGCCGGGTTCCGCTGGGCGTGGCGCTGTGCATGGGGCCGTACAACTACCCGCTGAACGAAACCTTCACCACCCTGATCCCGGCGCTGATCATGGGCAATACGGTGGTGTTCAAGCCGGCCAAGTTCGGCGTGCTGCTGATCCGCCCGTTGCTGGAAGCCTTCCGCGACAGCTTCCCGCCAGGAGTGATCAACGTCATCTACGGGCGCGGCCGGGAAACCGTGTCGGCGCTGATGGCCAGCGGCAAGGTCGACGTGTTCGCCTTCATCGGCACCCATTCCGGCGCCAGCGACCTGAAGAAGCTGCACCCCCGCCCGCACCGCCTGCGCGCCGCCCTCGGCCTGGACGCGAAGAACCCGGGTATCGTCCTGCCGCAGGTCGACCTGGACAACGCGGTGAACGAGGCGGTCACCGGCGCGCTGTCCTTCAACGGCCAGCGCTGCACCGCGCTGAAGATCCTGTTCGTCCACGAAAGCGTGCTGCGACCGTTCCTCGACAAGTTCAGCGCGCGCCTGGCCAGCCTCAAGCCGGGCATGCCGTGGGAACCGGGAGTGGCGCTGACGCCGCTGCCGGAGCCGGGCAAGGTCGACTACCTCGAAGGCCTGCTGAACGACGCCCTGGCCAAGGGCGCACGAGTGGTCAATGCGGGCGGCGGCGAGCATCGGCAAAGTTTCTTCTACCCCGCTCTGCTGAGTCCGGTGAGCCCGGACATGCGCCTCTACCACGAGGAGCAGTTCGGTCCGCTGGTGCCGGTGGTGCCCTATCGCGAGCTGGACGAGGTGATCGACTACGTCCTGCGCTCCGACTACGGCCAGCAGTTGAGCCTGTTCGGCAACGACCCGGCGCAGATCGGCCGGCTGGTCGACGCCTTCGCCAACCAGGTCGGCAGGATCAACGTCAACGCCCAGTGCCAGCGCGGCCCGGACAGCTACCCGTTCAACGGCCGGAAGAATTCGGCGGAAGGCACCCTGTCGGTCCATGACGCGCTGCGGGTGTTCTCCATCCGCACCCTGGTGGCGACCCGCGACACCGAGGCGAACAAGACCCTGGTCAGCGAGATCATCCGCAACCGCGCGTCGAACTTCCTCACCACCGACTACATCTTCTGAAGCGCCTGTCCCTCTCCCGCCGGGAGAGGGACCTGCCGCCACCTCCCCCACTGTCCGCCAGGCAGCAGCCGCGCAACAGGCTGCCGCCCCGGCAACACCTCCTGCTCGCGCGAACCCGCGCAACCATTGGCCTGCGCGGGTCGGCACAGGCTGTGCAACGGCCCGGACTCCAGGGTAGCCGTCGACCGGACGGCCCCGCTGCCTACCAGGAGTCCGCATGAACGCCCGCGTCCATCCCGAAGCCACCGCCGCCAGTCTCTCCGAAGGCGCCGACTACGAACTGCTCGCCCAGCGTTTCCGACCGATCTTCGCGCGCATCGCCGAAGGCGCCGTCGAGCGCGAACGGCAACGCGAACTGCCCCACGAGGCGATCGCCTGGCTCAAGCAGGCCGGCTTCGGCGCCGTGCGCGTGCCGCGCGAGCACGGCGGCGCCGGCGCCTCGCTGCCGCAGTTGGTTCAGTTGCTGATCGAACTGGCCGAGGCCGACTCCAACATCACCCAGGCCCTGCGCGGCCACTTCGCCTTCGTCGAGGACCGTCTCAATGCCGAGCCCGGCCCTGGCCGCGACCGTTGGCTGCGGCGCTTCGTCGAGGGCGACCTGGTCGGCTGCGCCTGGACCGAGGTCGGTTCGGTACGGCTGGGCGAAGTGCTCACCCGCGTCTCGCGCAAGGACGACGGTCGCTGGGTGGTGAACGGCAGCAAGTACTACAGCACCGGCAGCCTCTTCTCCGACTGGATCGATCTGTATGCCCAGCGCGACGACACCGGCGCCGACGTGATCGCGGCGATCCGCACCGACCAGCCCGGCGTGCGCCAGAGCGACGACTGGGACGGCTTCGGCCAGCGCACCACCGGCAGCGGCACGTCGCTGTTCGAGGACGCCGAGGTGGAGGAAGAGAACCTCATCGACTTCGCCAGCCGCTTCAAGTACCAGACCGCGTTCTACCAGTTGGTCCTGCTCGCGGTGCTGGCCGGCACCGGCCGCGCCGCCTTGCGCGACGTCGCCGCCGAGGTGCGCGGGCGGACCCGTATCTACAGCCACGGCAATGCCCCGCGAGTCAGCCAGGATCCCCAGGTGCAGCAGGTGGTCGGGCGCATCGCCGCGCGCGTCTACGCCGCCGAGGCGGCCACCCTGCGCGCCGCCGAAGCGGCCCAGCGCGCCTACCTGGCGCGCTTCGTAGGCGACCCGCAGGCGGAGAAGGAGGCCAATGTCGCCGCCGAGATCGAATCGGCCAAGGCCCAGGCGATCGTCGCCGAACTGGTGTTGCAGGCCACCAGCGAGCTGTTCGACGCCAGCGGCGCTTCCGCCGTCGGCCGCGGCAAGCAGCTCGACCGCCACTGGCGCAATGCGCGCACCGCCGCCTCGCACAATCCCCTGATCTACAAGCAACGGATCGTCGGCGACTGGGAGATCAACGGCAGCGAGCCGCCCTACGTCTGGCAGATCGGCAGCGGTCCGGCCACGGCGTCCCGCTGAACCTCGCCCATCCCATCGCAAGGAGTTGCCATGAGCGCACTGGAAAAGAACGCCGCCGATCCCTATCGGCAACCGCTGCCACGGACCCCGGCCCGGCGCATCGCCGACGACGCCGAGGCGATCCGCGTCGCCCGCGAACTGGCCGGGCTGTTCGCCGAGGAAGCCTCGCTGCGCGACCGCCAGCGCCGGCTGCCGGTGGCCGAACTGGAAGCCTTCTCGCAAAGCGGCCTATGGGGCATCAGCGTACCGCGCGCCTACGGCGGCGCCGAGGTCGGCTACCGGACCCTGGCCGAAGTACTGAAGATCATCGCCGCGGTAGACCCGTCCCTGGCGCAGTTGCCGCAGAACCACCTGGCGGTGCTCGACCATTTGCGCCTGGACGGCAGCGAGGAGCAGAAACGCTTCTTCTACGGCCTGGTGCTAGACGGCGTGCGCTTCGGCAACGCCTTCTCCGAACGCCACAGCCGTACCGTCGCCGAATTCCAGACACGAGTGCTGGCGGATGGCGACGGGTTCCGCATCGACGGCCGCAAGTTCTATTCGAGCGGCGCCCTGCTCGCCCACTGGGTACCGGCCGTCGGCCTCGACGCCGAGCAGCGCGCGCACCTGGCGTTCATCCCGCGCGACGCGCCGGGGCTGACGGTGATCGACGACTGGTCCGGCTTCGGCCAGCGCACCACCGCCAGCGGCACCGTCATCCTGGACAACGTGCGGGTGCCGGCCGAGCACGTCATCCCGGTGCACCGCGCCTTCGACCGCCCCACCGCCGCCGGCGCCGTATCGCAGTTCATCCAGGCCGCCATCGACGCCGGCATCGCCCGTGGCATCCTCGCCGAGACCGTGCAGCAGGTGCGCCGCCACGCGCGGCCATGGATAGACGCCAACCAGCAGCATGCCTGGGAAGACCCCTACACCATCCAGCAGGTCGGCGACCTGCGCATCCGCGTGCGCGCCGCGGAAGCCGTGCTCGACCTGGCGGCCGACGCCATCGAAGCGGCGCTCGCCGCCCCCGACGAGGAGAGCGTGGCCGCCGCCTCGATCGCCGTGGCCGAGGCCAAGGTGCTCACCACCGAAGCCGCCCTGCTCGCCGCCAACCGGCTGTTCGAACTGGCCGGCACGCGCTCGACCCTGGAGGAACTCAATCTCGACCGTCACTGGCGCAACGCCCGCACCCACACCCTGCATGACCCGGTGCGCTGGAAATACCATGCCATCGGCAACTACCAGTTGAATGGGGTGAAGCCACCGCGGCACGCCTGGCTCTAGGAGCCGTCCCGGGCCTTGGGGGCGGATAGCGCCACCGGCGTCATCCGCCGTCCGCCCAGGTCAGGCCGGCAGCGCGTTGCGCCCGGCCTCCTTCTCCCAGAGCGCCCGCAGGTCGCGATAGCCGGCCGCCGGATGGGAATCCGGCAGCCGCGGGCCGTCGCCGAACAACTTCTCGCGCAGAGTCCCCGGCGCATATTCGGTCTTGTACACCCCGCGCTTCTGCAACTCCGGCACCAGCAATTCGACCACGTCGCTGAAGGTTTCGTGGGCCAGCGCATAGGCCAGGTTGAAGCCATCCACGTCGGTGTCCTCCACCCACTCCTGCAACAGGTCGGCGACGGTCGCCGGGCTGCCGACGAACAGCGGGCCGAAGCCGCCGATACCGACCCAGTCGGCCAGCTCGCGGACCGTCCAGGTGCGCGTCGGATCGGCGCTGGAAAACGCTTCCACCGCCGATTGGATCGCATTGGTGTGGATGTGCCGCAGCACCTGATCCGGCCGATACTGGCCGAAGTCGATCCCGGTCCAGCCGGAGATCAGCGCCAGGGCCCCTTCGTAGCTGACGAAGGCGCGGTATTCGTCGAACTTGGCCCTGGCCTTGGCGTCGGTTTCGCCCAGCACCACCGTCTGCAGGTTGAACACCAGTACCTTGCGCGGATCGCGGCCGGCCTCGGCGACGCGCTGGCGGATGTCGGCGACCGCCTGCTTGAGCACGGTCTTCGATGGCGCGGCGACGAACACGCACTCGGCGTGCTCGGCGGCGAAGCGCTTGCCACGACTCGACGCGCCGGCCTGGTAGAGCACCGGCGTGCGCTGCGGCGACGGTTCGCAGAGATGGATGCCGGGTACCTGGAAGTGCTCGCCGACATGGCGGATCTCGTGAATCTTGCCCGGGTCGCTGAAGATCCTTCGGCGACGGTCGCGGAGCACCGCGCCGTCCTCCCAACTGCCTTCGAAGAGCTTGTAGAGCACCTGGAGGTATTCGTCGGCATAGTCGTAGCGGCGGTCGTGGTCGAGCTGGGCCTGCTGGCCGAGGTTGCGCGCGCCGCTTTCCAGGTAGGAGGTCACTACGTTCCAGCCGATCCGGCCCTTGGTCAGGTGGTCCAGGGTCGAGAGTCGGCGGGCGAAGGGATAGGGATGCTCGAAGGACAGCGAGGCGGTCAGGCCGAAGCCCAGGTGGCGAGTCACCGCGGCCATCGGCGTGATCAGCGCCAGCGGGTCGTTCACCGGTACCTGGGCGGCCTGGCGGATCGCCGCGTCGCCATTGCCGTCGAGCACATCGTAGATGCCCAGCACGTCGGCGATGAACAGTCCGTCGAAACGGCCGCATTCGAGCAACCGCGCCAGGTCGGTCCAGTACTCCAGGTCCTTGTACTGCGAGGAGCGGTCGCGCGGATGCGCCCAGAGGCCGGGCGACTGGTGGCCGACACAGTTCATTTCGAAGGCGTTGAGACGGATTTCGCGCGGCATGGGGACTCCTTGGCTTGCCTGTGCATCCGGCACCCCGTGCACAGCCCGTGCCGGGCCGCGGGGCCGCGCCGGACAAGGCCTGGGTGGCAAGCCCCTGTCGCTGTGCGGGCGCAACTGCTGGGCAAGTGTTGGTGGATCAACACATTCGCCCGCCCCACCCGAGCCCCGAGCCCCGTAGGGCGAATAGCGCCCCGGCGCTATCCGCCAGCGCACCGGTACCCCGCCCGGCGGATAGCCGCGAGCGGCTATTCGCCCTACCCAAGCTCCTCGTAACCCGTAGGGCGAATAGCGCCCTGGCGCTATCCGCCAGCGCACCGGTACCCCGTCCGGCGGATAGCCGCGAGCGGCTATTCGCCCTACCCGAGCATCCCCATTGACCCGTAGGGCGAATAGCGCCCCAGCGCTATCCGCCAGCGCACCGGAACCCCAGCCGGCGGATAGCCGCGAGCGGCTATTCGCCCTACCCGAGCTCCTCGTAACCCGTAGGGCGAATAGCGCCCCGGCGCTATCCGCCAGCGCACCGGTACCTCGTCCTACCCGAGCGCCCCGTGCGCCCAGCGCCGGTAGAGTCCGCGCGCCGCCGCGTCGAGCAGGTAGCCGAGCAGGCCGATCAGCAGCACCATCGCCATCAGCTCGGAGTACGCCAGGCGGTCGCGGGTGTCGAGGATGTAGTAGCCGAGCCCGGCGCTGACGCCGAGCATCTCGCAAGGCACCAGGACGATCCAGAGGATGCCGATGGCCAGGCGCACGCCGGTCAGCACATGGCCGAGGATGCCCGGCAGGATCACCCGGCGCAGGGTTTCCCAGGGCGTGGCGGCGAGGCTGCGGCTCAGTTGCAGCCAGCGCGGGTCGAGCTGGCGCACGCCGGCGGCGGTATTCAGCAGGATCGGCCAGAGCGCGGCGAAGGCCAGCAGGAAATAGATCGGCTGGTCGCCCACGCCCATCAGCATCACCGCGATGGGCATCCACGACAGCGGCGAGATCATCCGCAGGAACTGGAACGCCGGAGTGGTCGCCGCTTCCAGGTTGCGCGAGGCGCCCACCAGCAGTCCCAGCGGCACTCCCACCAGCAGCGCCAGGAACAAGCCCAGCAGGACCCGTTTCAGGCTCACCAGCACGTGCTCGTAGAGTTCGCGGCGTTCCAGCAGTTCACCCAGGCTGAGCAACGTCGCCTGCGGCGAGAAGCGTGCCGAAAGGCCGTCGGCGGCGCCGAACAGGGCCACGCCGAGCCACCACAGGGCGAACAGCGTCAACAGCCCGGCGACGCCTAGCGCGCCCTGGCGCAGCGTCTGCCTCACGGGCTGATCTCCTCGCTGCGCTGGAAGCCCTCGGCGAGGCCGAACGCCTGCAACCCGCCGACCTCTGCCAGGGCCTGGCGGACGAAGCGGTCGTCCACCAGGTCACTGGCCACCTGGCGCGGATCGAGGCTGGCGAGGAAGGCATTATTGCCTTCGATCAGGGTGTCCTTCAGCCGCCGCACCAGTTCCTCGGTATAGCTCGGATAGGGATAGGGCTGGAAGTCGATGCGCCGCTCCTGCCAGTCGGCGTGGCGGATCGCGCCGCTGGCGAGATAGGCCTGCTGCTCCTCGGCGCCCGGCGCCAGCACCCGGCCGAGGACCTCCGGTGCGTGCGGCGTGTAGCGGTTGGCTCCGGCCTTGGACAGCAACTGTGCGGCCTCGGCGCGGTGCTCGCGAGTCCATAGCTGGGCCTTGACGATGGCGTTGACCACCTTTTGCGACCACTGCGGCCGCCGCTCCAGGTCGTGTTCGTGCATGAACACCACGCAGCAGGCGTGGTTGCGCCAGACATCGCCGGTGAAGCGCTGTACCCGGCCGACCTTGAGGTTCTCCGCCAGGGCGTTGAACGGCTCGGCGACGATGTAGCCGTGGATGCGCTTGCTGGCCAGCGCCGGTGGCATGTCCGAAGGCGGCAGCACCACCAGGTTGACCTCGTCGGCGGCCAGCGCCGCGCCCACCGCACGGCTCACCGCGCGCAGGCCGTTGTCGCGCAGCAGTTGCTGCAACACCACGTTGTGGATCGAGTACCAGAACGGGATCGCCACGCTCTTGCCGCCGAGCTGGCGCACGTCGGCGATCTCCGGAGCCACCGTGAGCCCCGAGCCGCCGACGTGGTTCCAGGCCACCACCTTGGCCGGCACCTTGCTGCCGTAGCGGGCCCAGACGGTCATCGGCGACAGCAGGTGGATGACGTTGACCTGGCCGGAGATGAACGCCTCGATCACCTGCGCCCAGCTACGCAACAGCACCGGCCGTTCGGCCTGGATGCCCTCGGCCTCGAACAGGCCGTTGGCATGGGCCACCAGCAAGGGCGTGGCGTCGGTGATCGGCAGATAGCCGATGCGCACCGGCGCGTCGGGTTCGGCGGCGGCACGCGCCTGCAGGCTGCTCAGCAGCGGCAACGCGCCGGCAGCGCTGAGCAGCGCGGCGAGCTTGAGGATGTCACGTCGGGAATGGGTCGGGTCGTCCAGGCACATGGGAGGCCTCCGGCTGAGCGATGGGATGGGCATGGGTGCGGCTCGCCCGCCGTAGGGTTTTCAGGATCTCGATGCGCAACGCGCCCAGTTCCTCGACCAGCTCCGCGCGTGGCTGCGGCAGGTCGATGCGCCACTCGCCGAGGGTCCGCGCCGGGCTGTCACCCAGTAGCAGGATGCGTTCGGAGAGCAGCAGGGCCTCGTCGATATCGTGGGTGATCAGGACCACGGCGGTGCCGCGCTCGTGGATCGCCCGCAGCAGCAGCTGCTGCATGTCGGCGCGGGTCACTTCGTCCAGCGCGCCGAAAGGTTCGTCGAGCAGCAGCACTTTCGGCTGCCGCGCCAGGCAGCGGGCCAGCGCGGTGCGCTGGGCCATGCCGCCAGAGAGTTGCGCCGGGTAGCGGGCACGGGCATGTTCCAGGCCGACCGCGGCGATCGCCTGGTCGACGCGGGCCTGGCGGGTGGCCGCGTCGAGGTGCGGCTGGCGGGCGAAATCGAGGCCGAAGGCGACGTTCTTCTCCAGGTTCAGCCAGGGCAGCAGGCTGGGGTCCTGGAACGCCACCGCGACGCCCGGATGCGGTCCGCGCAGGGGCTCGCCGAGTACCCGCACGCTGCCGGCGGCCGGCTCCTGCAGGCCGGCCAGCACGCGCAGCAGGCTGGACTTGCCGACGCCGCTGGGACCGAGGATCGAGACCACCTCGCCGGCGCCCAGGCGCAATTCGAAATCGCCGAGCACCGCCTGCCAGCCGGCACCGCGCGGATAGCCGAGGGCGATCCCGCGAGCGTCGAGGAGCGCCTCGCTCATGCCTTGGCCTCGGCCTGGCGTTGCAGTTCGGCGCGCAGTTGCACCAGGCTCGGCGTAACGATCGGGACGAACGCCGACTCGCGCCAGCGGCGGGCGAAACCGGCGCCGTGCTCGCTCAGGTAGGCCTTGCCGCCGCTGGCCTGCAACTCCAGTTGCACGGCATTGGCGGCGGCTTCGGCGAGCCCGATGCGGATGCGGAACAGGCGTGCCGGCTGGCTGGCGAACTCGCCGCTGGCCAGTCCGGCGTGCAGCGCCGCCACGTGTCCGTCGAGGGTTTCGCGCTGTGCCGCCAGCTCGCCATCCAGGAGCGAACGGCTGCCGCCCAGGTGCCGCTGCACTTCGTCCAGTGCGCGGCGCGCCAGGCCGATGGCCATGCCGCATTGCAGGCCGAGGAAGGCCGGGCGCACCCGTGGCAGGAACTGCCGGGCGTCGTCGTGCAACAGCCAGTCGCGCCCGACCGCCACCGCGCGCAGATCGAGGGCGGCGGTGTTGCTGCATTGCAGGCCGAGCAGGCGCAGGTCCGCCGAGCGCTGCAAGCCGGCGAGGCCTTCGGGAATCGCCAGGACGAAGGGCTTGCCGCCCTCCCCGTGTTCGATCGCCGCCGCCACCACGAAATCGCCGCTGCGCAGGTTGGTCACCCACGGCAGGCGACCGTCCAGGCGCCAGCCGGCCTCCTCCGCGTGCGCCACCACCTGCAGCGCCTCGATCCCGGAAAGGAACTTCATCGCGTTGGACAACCCGGTGGCGCCGGCCAGGCGGCCGGCCAGCAGGTCGCCGAGCAGGCGTTGGCGCAGTTCCTGGTTGGGACTCTGCAACAGCGCCGTGATGGTGCTGGTCTGGGGCGCGGATATCGGCGCCTACTTCTCCGGCAAG
>OJZQ01000189.1_pt1 | contig 19446 bp, 19 predicted proteins | sample 1610471 | NCBI WGS metagenome assembly OJZQ01 (sample SAMN04436655, study PRJEB24849) | human gut metagenome | biome: human gut; feature: NICU; material: stool | host: Homo sapiens | place: USA: Saint Louis, MO | collected 2010-05-13 | reverse complement strand
TGCCGAACGATCCGCAGAGCCCGTTCGTCACCTCCGGCATCCGCATCGGCACCCCGGCCATCACCACCCGCGGGCTGCAGGAAGCGCAGAGCCGCGAACTGGCCGGCTGGATCTGCGACATCCTCGACCACCTCGGCGATGCCTACGTGGAAGCCAAGGTCGCCACCCAGGTCGCCGGTCTCTGCGCGGACTTCCCGGTCTATCGCTGAGCCCCCCGAAGACGGTCGGGGAGCCCGACGCGCCCCGGCCCAACCCTCTCCGCGGGAGAGGGAGCAACAGTTCAGGAGCATCCACATGCAACGCTACTCCGGCTTCGGCCTGTTAAAGCATTCACTGAGCCATCACGAGAACTGGCAACGCATGTGGCGCACGCCCACTCCGAAGCCGGTCTACGACGTGGTCATCGTCGGCGGCGGCGGGCACGGCCTGGCCACCGCCTACTACCTGGCCAAGGAACACGGCATCAGCAACGTGGCGGTAGTCGAGAAAGGTTGGCTGGGCGGCGGCAACACCGCGCGCAACACCACCATCGTGCGCTCCAACTACCTGTGGGACGAGTCCGCGCTGCTCTACGAACACGCGATGAAGCTGTGGGAGGGCCTGTCCCAGGACCTCAACTACAACGTGATGTTCTCCCAGCGCGGGGTCTACAACCTCTGCCACACCCTCCAGGACATGCGCGACGGCGAGCGCCGGGTCAGCGCCAACCGCCTCAACGGCGTCGACGGCGAATTGTTGAACGCGCAGCAGGTGGCGGAGGAGATTCCCTACCTGGACTGCAGCAAGAACACCCGCTACCCGATCATGGGCGCGACCATCCAGCGTCGCGGCGGCGTCGCCCGCCATGACGCGGTGGCCTGGGGCTTCGCCCGCGCCGCCGATGCCCTCGGCGTGGACCTGATCCAGCAGACCGAAGTCACCGGCTTCCGCAAGCAGGACGGCGCGGTGATCGGCGTCGAGACCAACCGCGGCTTCATCGGCGCGCGCCGTGTCGGAGTGGTCACCGCCGGCAACTCCGGGCACATGGCCAGGCTCGCCGGCTTCCGCCTGCCGCTGGAGTCGCACCCGTTGCAGGCGCTGGTCTCCGAGCCGCTGAAGCCGATCATCGACAGCGTGATCATGTCCAACGCCGTGCATGGCTACATCAGCCAGTCGGACAAGGGCGACCTGGTCATCGGCGCCGGCATCGACGGCTACAACGGCTACGGCCAGCGCGGCTCTTACCCGGTGATCGAGCACACCCTGCAAGCTATCGTCGAGATGTTCCCGGTGCTCTCGCGGGTACGCATGAACCGCCAGTGGGGCGGCATCGTCGACACCACCCCGGACGCCTGCCCGATCATCGGCAAGACTCCGGTGCAGAACCTGTTCTTCAACTGCGGCTGGGGCACCGGCGGCTTCAAGGCCACTCCCGGCTCCGGAAACGTCTTCGCCGCCACCCTGGCCAAGGGCGAACCGCATCCGTTGGCCGCGCCCTTCTCCATCGAACGCTTCCACAGCGGTGCGCTGATCGACGAGCACGGCGCGGCGGCAGTGGCGCACTGACAAAAGCCGCCCGAAGGGCGAAATCCGCTGCCCCTCGCCCTTCAGGGAGAGGGTGCCGGTCAACCGGCAAGAACAGTTTCCGGAGGCTACAAAATGCTGAATATCTTCTGCCCCCACTGCGGCGAACTGCGTTCCGAAGAGGAATTCCACGCCAAGGGTCAGGCCCACATCCCGCGCCCGCTCGACCCGAACGCCTGCAGCGACGAGGAATGGGGCGACTACATGTTCTTCCGCGACAACCCGCGCGGCCTCCATCACGAGCTGTGGGTGCACGCCGCCGGCTGCCGCAAGTACTTCAACGTCACCCGCCATACGGTGACCTACGAGATCCTCGAGACCTACCTGATCGGCGAGCAGCCCAGCGTCGTCGCCGACGGTGAGAAGAAAGCCGCCGTACAAGGGGAACCGGCATGAGCCAGATCAATCGCCTGTCCAGCGGCGGCCGCATCGACCGCAACCGCCCGCTGACCTTCAGCTTCAACGGCCAGCACTACCAGGGCTATGCCGGCGACACCCTGGCCGCCGCGCTGCTGGCCAACGGCGTCGACATCGTCGGCCGCAGCTTCAAGTACTCGCGGGCGCGCGGCATCGTCGCCGCCGGCGCCGAGGAGCCCAACGCGATCCTGCAGATCGGCTCCCGCGAAGCCACCCAGATCCCCAACGTACGCGCCACCCAGCAGGCCCTCTACGGCGGCCTGGTGGCCACCAGTACCAACGGCTGGCCGAACGTGCAGAACGACCTGATGGGAATCTTCGGCAAGGTCGGCGGCAAGCTGATGCCGCCTGGTTTCTACTACAAGACCTTCATGTACCCGCAGTCGATGTGGATGACCTACGAGAAGTACATCCGCAAGGCCGCCGGCCTGGGCCGCGCGCCGACCGAGGTCGATCCGGACAGCTACGACTGGATGAACCACCACTGCGACGTGCTGGTGGTCGGCGGCGGCCCGGCCGGCCTGGCCGCCGCCCTCGCCGCCGCTCGCAGCGGCGCGCGGGTGATTCTCGCCGACGAGCAGGAAGAGTTCGGCGGCAGCCTGCTGGACACCCGCGAGACCCTCGACGGCAAGCCCGCCGCCGAGTGGGTCGCGGACGCCGTGGCCGAGCTGCAAGGCCTGCCGGAAGTCATCCTGCTACCGCGCTCCACGGTCAACGGCTACCACGACCACAACTTCCTCACCATCCACGAGCGGCGCACCGACCACCTCGGCGAGGTCGCCCCGCTCGGCCAGGTCCGCCAGCGCGTGCACCGCGTACGCGCCAAGCGCGTGGTACTGGCCGCCGGCGCCCATGAGCGGCCGCTGGTCTACGGCAACAACGACCTGCCCGGCAACATGCTCGCCGGCGCGGTTTCCACCTATGTACGGCGCTACGGCGTGGCACCGGGCAAGAAACTGGTGCTGGCCACCAACAACGACTACGCCTACCGTGTCGCCCTCGACTGGCAGGAAGCCGGCCTGCAAGTGGTGGCCATCGCCGACGCCCGGGCCAATCCGCGCGGCGAGTGGGTCGAGGAAGCACGCCAACGCGGTATGCGGGTGATCACTGGCAGTTCGGTGATCGAGGCTCGCGGCGGCAAGCGGGTCAGCGGCGCCAAGGTCGCCCGGATCGACCTGCAGGCCATGCGCGCCAGCGGCGGCGAATGGCTGGACTGCGACCTGATCGCCAGCTCCGGCGGCTACAGCCCGGTCGTGCACCTGGCCTCGCACCTGGGCGGCAAGCCGGAATGGCGCGAGGAAATCCTCGCCTTCGTCCCCGGCGAAGGCCTGCAGAAGCGCATCTGCGCCGGCGCCGTGAACGGCGTGTTCGGGCTCGCCGAGGTGCTCGCCGACGGCTACCAGGCCGGGAGTCGCGCCGCCCTCGACGCCGGCTACAAGACCACCGCCGGCAGCCTGCCGAAGGTCCAGCCGCGCCGCGAGGAAGCGTCCGTCGCGCTGTTCCAGGTGCCCCACGAGAAGCCCACGGCACGCGCACCGAAGCAGTTCGTCGATCCGCAGAACGACGTCACCGCCGCCGCCATCGAACTGGCCTGCCGCGAGGGCTTCGAGTCCATCGAGCACGTCAAGCGCTACACCGCGCTGGGCTTCGGCACCGACCAGGGCAAGCTGGGCAACATCAACGGCCTGGCGATCGCCGCGCGGGCCCAGGGCAAGAGCATCGCCGACACCGGCACCACCATGTTCCGTCCGAACTACACCCCGGTGACCTTCGGCGCCGTCGCCGGCCGCCACTGCGGGCACCTGTTCGAACCGGTGCGCTTCACCGCCCTGCACGCCTGGCACGTGAAGAACGGCGCCGAGTTCGAAGACGTCGGCCAGTGGAAGCGGCCGTGGTACTTCCCGCGCCGCGGCGAGGACATGCACGCCGCCGTGGCCCGCGAATGCCGCGCGGTGCGCGAGGCGGTCGGCCTGCTCGACGCCTCGACCCTGGGCAAGATCGACATCCAGGGCCCGGACGCGCGGGAGTTCCTCAACCGGGTCTACACCAACGCCTGGACCAAGCTCGACGTCGGCAAGGCGCGCTACGGCCTGATGTGCAAGGAAGACGGGATGGTCTTCGACGACGGCGTGACCGCCTGCCTGGCCGACAACCACTTCGTCATGACCACCACCACCGGCGGCGCCGCCCGCGTACTGGAGTGGCTGGAGCTGTACCACCAGACCGAATGGCCGGAGCTGAAGGTGTACTTCACCTCGGTCACCGACCACTACGCGACCCTCACCCTGTCCGGCCCGAACAGCCGCAAGCTGCTCGCCGAAGTCACCGACATCGACCTGGACAAGGATGCCTTCCCCTTCATGACCTGGAAGGAAGGCAAGGTCGCCGGGGTGCCGGCGCGGGTGTTCCGCATCTCCTTCACCGGCGAGCTGAGCTACGAGGTGAACGTCCAGGCCGACTACGCCATGGGCGTGCTCGAAGCGCTCGCCGAGCACGGCGCGAAGTACGGCCTGACGCCCTACGGCACCGAGACCATGCACGTCCTGCGCGCCGAGAAGGGCTTCATCATCGTCGGCCAGGACACCGATGCCTCGGTCACCCCGGACGATCTCAACATGGGCTGGGCGGTGGGCCGCAGCAAGCCGTTCTCCTGGATCGGCTGGCGCGGCATGAACCGCGCCGACTGCCTGCGCGAGGATCGCAAGCAACTGGTCGGACTCAGGCCGAGCAACCCGCAGGAGGTACTGCCCGAAGGCGCGCAACTGGTGTTCGACACCCAGCAGGCGATCCCGATGAAGATGGTCGGCCACGTCACCTCCAGCTACATGAGCGCCAGCCTCGGCCACGGCTTCGCCCTGGCGGTGGTGAAAGGCGGCCTCAAGCGCATGGGCCAGAAGGTCTACGCGCCGCTGGCGGACGGCCGCTTCATCGAGGCGGAGATCTGCTCCTCGGTGTTCTACGACCCGAAAGGGGAGCGGCAGAACGTGGATTGACCGGAGAGGGATGCGCTCCTCTCCCCGGCCCTCTTCCCGAAGGGAGAAGGCAGACAGGCTACCAGGGCGCGCGGCGCCCCAAGGTGAAAACGAATGAGCAAGGCAAACGTCTACCAGCAACGCCCCGAACCCGGCGTCCACGCCGAATCGCCGCTGCACCATGCCGAGCTGCACAAGCTCGCCGGCAAGACCGCCGCGAAGGCCGGTATCGTCCTGCGCGAGAAGAAGCTGCTCGGCCACCTGGTGCTGCGCGGCGATGCCGCCGACCCGGCCTTCGCCGCCGCCGTGCACCAGGCCCTCGGCCTGGAACTGCCGGTGGCCCTGACCCTGGTCGCCAGCGGCGAGACCTCGCTGCAATGGCTGGCCCCGGACGAATGGTTGCTGATCGTCCCCGGCGGCGAGGAATACGCCGTCGAACAGCGCCTGCGCCAGGCCCTGGGCGAGGAGCTGCACTACGCGGTGGTCAACGTCAGCGGCGGGCAGACGCTGCTCGAACTGAGCGGAGCGAACGTCCGCGAACTGCTGATGAAATCCACCAGCTACGACGTGCATCCGAGCAACTTCCCGGTGGGCAAGGCGGTCGGCAGCATCTTCGCCAAGTCGCAATGCGTGATCCGCCATACCGGCGAGGACACCTGGGAGCTGGTCGTGCGCCGCAGCTTCGCCGACTACTTCTGGCTCTGGTTGCAGGACGCCAGCGCCGAATACGGCCTGCAGGTAGCGGCATGAGCAGCCTTCCCCTCTCCCCGAGAGGGGATACCGGACCCGGAGCCTCGCGATGAGCCGTACCCCCGACACCTGGATCCTCACCGCCGACAGTCCCAGCCTGCTGGGCACCGTCGACGTGGTGACGCGCTACCTCTTCGAGCAGCGCTGCTACGTCACCGAGCACCACTCGTTCGACGACCGCCTGGCGCAACGCTTCTTCATCCGCGTGGAGTTCCGCGCCGGCGACGGCTTCGACGAATCCTCCTTCCGCGCCGGACTGGCCGAACGGGTGGCACCGTTCGGCATGCGTACCGAGCTGACCGCGCCGGGCTACCGCAGCCAGGTGGCGATCATGGTTTCCAAGGCCGACCACTGCCTGAACGACCTGCTCTACCGCCAGCGCATCGGCCAGTTGCCGATGGACGTGGTGGCGGTGATTTCCAATCACCCGGACCTGGAGCCGCTGGCGCGCTGGCACGGCATTCCCTACCACCACTTCCCGCTCGACCCGAACGACAAGCCGGCCCAGGAAGCCAGGGTCTGGCAGGTGCTCGAAGAGAGTGGCGCCGAGCTGGTGATCCTCGCTCGCTACATGCAGGTGCTGTCGCCGGAACTGTGCCGGCGCCTGGACGGCTGGGCGATCAACATCCATCACTCCCTGCTGCCCGGCTTCAAGGGCGCCAAGCCGTACCACCAGGCCTACCAGAAGGGCGTGAAGCTGGTCGGCGCCACCGCCCACTACATCAACAACGACCTCGACGAAGGGCCGATCATCGCCCAGGGCGTCGAGACGGTCGACCACGCCCACTACCCCGAGGACCTGATCGCCAAGGGCCGCGACATCGAGTGCCTGACCCTGGCGCGGGCGGTGGGCTACCACATCGAGCGGAGGGTATTCCTCAACGCCAATCGGACCGTGGTGCTGTAAGCGCGCCCTCTCTTCCCAACCCTCGCTGAAGGAAGAGGGCCAGGGAGAGGGGCGCTTCCCACGGCCTCGCGTCCCGAGCAACACCGACAGCCCGCCGGCTGCCAGCATTCTCCGGCCCTGTCGCGCAACAGACGACTTTCCAGTGCAAAGCCGCGCGGCCGTGGACGCCGCGCATTTGTACCCACAACGACAAAGAGGAAACGCGTATGTCTGGCAATCGTGGTGTGGTCTATCTCGGCCCGGGCAAGGTCGAGGTGCAGAACATTCCCTATCCGAAGATGCAGGACCCGCAGGGCCGGCAGATCGACCACGGGGTGATCCTGCGGGTGGTCTCCACCAACATCTGCGGCTCCGACCAGCACATGGTGCGCGGCCGTACCACCGCGCCGGAAGGCCTGGTGCTGGGCCACGAGATCACCGGCGAGGTGGTGGAGATCGGGCGTGGCGTGGAAACCATGAAGATCGGCGACCTGGTCTCGGTACCGTTCAACGTCGCCTGCGGCCACTGCCGTACCTGCAAGGAACAGCACACCGGCGTCTGCCTGACGGTCAATCCGGCGCGTGCCGGCGGCGCCTACGGCTACGTCGACATGGGTGGCTGGGTCGGCGGCCAGGCCGAATACGTGCTGGTGCCCTACGCCGACTTCAACCTGCTGAAACTGCCCAACCGCGAAGCGGCGATGGAGAAGATCCGCGACCTGACCTGCCTTTCGGACATCCTCCCCACCGGCTACCACGGCGCGGTCACCGCCGGCGTCGGCCCGGGCAGCACGGTCTACATCGCCGGCGCCGGTCCGGTCGGCCTGGCCGCGGCGGCCTCGGCACGCCTGCTCGGCGCGGCGGTGGTGATCGTCGGCGACGTCAACCCGACCCGCCTGGCCCACGCCAAGAAACAGGGCTTCGAGATCGCCGACCTGTCCAAGGACACCCCGCTGCACGAACAGATCGCCGCTCTGCTGGGCGAGCCGGAGGTCGACTGCGCGGTCGATGCGGTCGGTTTCGAGGCGCGCGGCCACGGCCATTCGGGCTCGCAGCAGGAAGCCCCGGCCACCGTGCTCAACTCGCTGATGGGCATCACCCGGGTCGCCGGCAAGATCGGCATTCCCGGCCTGTACGTCACCGAAGACCCGGGCGCGGTGGACGCGGCCGCCAAGCACGGCGCCCTGAGCATCCGCTTCGGCCTGGGCTGGGCCAAGTCGCACAGCTTCCATACCGGCCAGACCCCGGTGATGAAGTACAACCGCCAGCTGATGCAGGCGATCATGTGGGACCGGATCAAGATCGCCGACATCGTCGGGGTGGAAGTCATCACCCTCGACGATGCGCCGAAAGGCTATGGCGAGTTCGACGCCGGGGTGCCGAAGAAATTCGTCATCGACCCACACAACCTGTTCCGCGCGGCCTGAACCTCCGGCAACAACCGACGCGGCCCACGGGCCGCGTCGTCGTTGGCGCTATCCGGGGGAACTGCCGGCGATAAAATGGATCGGTGATACTGCTGCCATCCATTCGCCTCCCGGAGACCGCCATGAACACCGATAGCCCGATCAACCGCGTCGAACAGGTACAGGTCGACGACCTGGCCTGCTGGCGCATCCACACCGCCCATGGCGAGGCGCTGATCGCCCAGCAGGGCGCGCAACTGCTCAGCTACCAGCCCCACGAACAGCCGCCGCTGGTCTGGCTCAGCGACGAGGCCGGCTACCGGCGCGGGCAGTCGGTACGCGGCGGGGTGCCGGTGTGCTGGCCGTGGTTCGGTCCGCTGGAGCGCAACCCGCAGGAAGTCCGCGGCCAGGTGGAAGATGGCCTGAAGGCGCCCGCCCACGGGCTGGTCCGGGCAGTCGACTGGGAAATCGACGACATCGCCGAGGAGGACGGCGACCTCTGCGTCAGCTTCCGCCTCGAAGCCCCCGATGGCCTCCCCGGCTGGCCGCACCCGGCGGCGCTGCGCATGCTGTTCCGCTTCGGCGAGCGCCTGACCCTGCGACTCACCAGCGAGAACCTCGGCAGCAAGCCGCTGGTGCTCAGCCAGGCACTGCACACCTACTTCGCGGTCAGCGACAGCCGCGAGATCGCCATCGAGGGCCTGGAAGGCGCGCGCTACATCGAGACCCTGGAGAACTGGGAAGAACGCACTCAGCACGGCGCGGTACGGGTCAAGGGCGAACTGGATCGCATCTACCTCGGTCTCGAACGCGACCTGCTGATCAAGGACCCGCGCTGGGAACGCAGCATCCACCTGCACGCCCTCGACTCGCGCTCGGCGGTGGTCTGGAACCCCTGGGTGGACAAGTCCCGGCGTCTCTCACAGTTCGCCGACGACGCCTGGCAGCAGATGCTCTGCATCGAGACCGGGCGGGTCTGGGACGACCTCATGGTGGTCGCCCCCGGGCGCAGCGAAAGCTTTGGCGTGCAGATCTGGAGCGAGCCGCTGAAACGACCCTGAGCGGGTCGGCGAGCGGACGGCGCGGCTCGCATCGTCCGCCATGGACCGTTGCGCAGGTGCCGGCCCTACAGGTCCGCTTCCTCCACCACCTTCACCCGCGCCTTGTCGATGGCGTAGGCGGCATCGGCCAGGTCATTGCTCACCTGCTCGATCTTCAGCGTGCCGCTGACCCACAGCGGGGTGTAGATATCGGTCAGCTTCAGCCCCTGTGGATAACGCACCAGGACGATCTGGTTCGGCGGCGGCGGCGGCACGTGGATGCAGGCGCCCGGATAGGGCACCAGGAAGAATTCGGTGACGCGGCCCTTGGCGTCGTTCTCCAGCGGCACCGGGTAGCCGCCGAGGCGGATCGCCTTGCCATCCAGGCTGGCGACGGTCTTGGCCGAATACATCACCGCCGGCATCTTCCGGTCCGACTGCTTCAGGCCCCCCTTGCTGGTGAAGGTGCCGGCGGCCTCCGGGGTGTCGTGGACGATGTCGGGCATTTCTTCCAGCGCCTTGCGGTCGGCCGGCGGCATCAGTTCCAGCCAGTCGGTCTCGGGCAGTTCGGCGTGGACCAGGGGTGAGGACAACAGGGCGAGCAGCAACAGGCGGGCGAACGGGAAGCGGCGCATGATGGCGGGAATACCGGCGAAGTGAGGAAACGCCGGCCCCCGCGGGGGCCGGCCAGAGCCATCAATTCTTCTTGATCAGGCCGTAAATGACCAGCAGTACGACGGCGCCGACCACCGCGCCGATGAAACCGGCCGCCTGGCCAGCCTGGTAGAAGCCGATCGCCTGGCCGCCGTAGGTGGCCAGCAGCGAACCGCCGATGCCGAGCAGGATGGTCATGATCCAGCCCATGCTGTCGTCACCTGGCTTCAGAAAGCGTGCAACGAGACCAACGATCAGTCCGACGATGATGGTTCCGATTAATCCCATGACAGTCCCTCCTTACGGGTGTATGCGCATGTATTGCGCCTGCCATGGGACAGTGTAGAAAAGCCTTGGGTTCAGTGCCGCCCGCCAACCCAAGGATGGGCGGGCGGCAATCGCTCACGCCTCGATCAGCGCCTCGACCTCGGCGATGCGCGCCTGCAGCGTCGCCCGGTCGGCACAACGCAGGGTGGCGTGGCCGACCTTGCGGCCGTTCTTGAAGGCCTTGCCGTAGTGATGCAGGTGGCAGTCGGCGACGGCGACCACCTGAGCCACCGGGGGGACCGCGCCGATGAAATTGAGCATCGCGCTCTCGCCGACCTTGGCGGTCGAGCCCAGCGGCAGGCCGGCGACGGCGCGCAGGTGGTTCTCGAACTGGCTGCACTCGGCGCCTTCGATGGTCCAGTGCCCGGAGTTGTGCACGCGCGGGGCGATCTCGTTGGCCTTCAGGCCGCCGTCCACCTCGAAGAACTCGAAGGCCAGCACGCCGACGTAGTCGAGCCGGGCCAGCACGCGGCCGACGTAGTCCTCGGCCAGCGCCTGCAACGGATGCGCGCTGCTGGCCACGGAGAGCTTGAGGATGCCGCTGTCGTGGGTGTTGTGCACCAGCGGGTAGAAACGCGTCTCGCCATCGCGGGCACGCACCGCCACCAGCGAGACTTCCCCGGTGAACGGCACGAAGCCCTCGAGGATGCACGGCACGCTGCCCAGTTCGGCGAACGCGCCCTGCACGTCGGCCGGCTGGCGCAGGACCTTCTGGCCCTTGCCGTCGTAGCCCAGGGTGCGGGTCTTGAGCACCGCCGGCAGGCCGATGGCGGCTGCGGCGGCATCGAGGTCGGCCTGGGACTGGACGTTGGCGAAGTCCGGAGTGGGAATGCCGAGGTCCTTGAACATCGACTTCTCGAACCAGCGGTCGCGGGCGATGCGCAGCGACTCGGCGTTCGGGTAGACCGGCACGAACTGGGAGAGGAAGGCCACGGTTTCCGCCGGCACGCTCTCGAACTCGAAGGTCACCAGGTCGACCTCGTCGGCCAGTTGCCGCAGGTGCTCCTGGTCGCCGTAGTCGGCGCGGATGTGCTCGCCCAGGGAGGCCGCGCAGGCGTCCGGCGCCGGGTCGAGGAAAGCGAAGTTCATGCCCAGCGGGGTTCCCGCCAGGGCCAGCATGCGGCCCAGCTGGCCGCCACCGATGACACCGATTTTCATGGTTCGAGCCTTACCTTCTCAGAGCCTGTCTCACGCATCGCGCGGGTCGGGATTGTCCAGCACGGTTTCGGTCTGGTTGGCGCGGAACTGCTTCAGCGCCTCGTGGTACTGCGGGTGCTTGGCGCCGAGGATGCTCGCCGAGAGCAGCGCCGCGTTGACCGCGCCGGCCTTGCCGATGGCCAGGGTGGCGACCGGTACGCCGGCGGGCATCTGCACGATGGAGAGCAGCGAGTCGACACCCGACAGCATCGACGACTGTACCGGCACGCCGAGTACCGGCAGGTGGGTCTTGGCCGCGCACATGCCCGGCAGGTGGGCGGCGCCGCCAGCGCCGGCGATGATCACTTCGAGGCCGCGGCCTTCGGCTTCCTCGGCGTACTGGAAGAGCAGGTCCGGGGTGCGGTGGGCGGAAACCACCTTCACTTCGTAGGGGATGCCCAGCTTGTCCAGCATGTCCGCGGTGTGACTGAGGGTGCTCCAGTCCGATTTGGAACCCATGATCACGCCAACCAGTGCGCTCATCGTCGTGCCTCTCTCAAATGCGCCGTCCGGCGCGTCAGAAACCAACAAGCCACGCTTCGTCGAGGGGCGTGGCTTGTACTGGGCCGAGCCGGCGGGCAGTGCCGGTTCGAAGGCGGCGCAGTATACCGCAAAGGCAGGCCGGGCGCGCGCCGGGGGCTACCGTCCGTCCCGTTTTTTCGCGCCATGGCGGGAAACTTGCCGCAACTCAATGCGCGCCTGCCACGAGCGGCCAGACTGGTTGTCGCGGCGCGCTCCGAGGGAGCGGCGGCCGCGCCGGTTCCGCAGCCTGTCGCGGTGCCCGTCAAAGGCGCCGCGACAGGCGCTCAGCCCCGTCCAAGGAGATGACCATGACCCTGCCACAGACCATGAAAGCCGCGGTCGTGCACGCCTACGGCGCGCCGCTGCGGATCGAGGAAGTCAAGGTTCCGCTGCCCGGCCCCGGGCAGGTACTGGTGAAGATCGAAGCCTCCGGCGTCTGCCACACCGACCTGCATGCCGCCGAGGGCGACTGGCCGGTGAAGCCGCCGTTGCCGTTCATTCCCGGTCACGAAGGCGTCGGCTACGTCGCCGCGGTGGGCAGCGGAGTGACCCGAGTGAAGGAAGGCGACCGGGTCGGCATCCCCTGGCTGTACACCGCCTGCGGCTGCTGCGAGCACTGCCTGACCGGCTGGGAGACCCTCTGCGAGAGCCAGCAGAACACCGGCTACTCGGTGAACGGCGGCTATGCCGAATACGTATTGGCCGACCCGAACTACGTCGGAATCCTGCCGAAAAACGTCGAATTCGCTGAAATCGCGCCGATCCTCTGCGCCGGCGTCACCGTCTACAAGGGGCTCAAGCAGACCAACGCGCGCCCCGGCCAGTGGGTGGCGATCTCCGGCATCGGTGGCCTCGGCCACGTCGCCGTGCAGTACGCCAGGGCCATGGGCCTGCACGTCGCCGCCATCGACATCGACGACGCCAAGCTGGAACTGGCGCGCAAGCTCGGTGCCAGCCTGACGGTCAACGCCCGGCAGGAAGACCCGGTGGAGGTGCTCCAGCGCGACATCGGCGGCGCCCACGGGGTGCTGGTCACCGCGGTATCCAACAGCGCCTTCGGCCAGGCCATCGGCATGGCGCGCCGCGGCGGCACCATCGCCCTGGTCGGCCTGCCGCCGGGTGACTTCCCGACGCCGATCTTCGACGTGGTGCTCAAGGGCCTGCACATCGCCGGCTCCATCGTCGGCACCCGCGCGGACCTTCAGGAAGCCCTCGACTTTGCCGGCGAAGGCCTGGTCAAGGCGACCATCCATCCGGGCAAGCTGGACGACATCAACCAGATCCTCGACCAGATGCGCGCCGGGCAGATCGAGGGGCGCATCGTCCTCGAGATGTGACCTGCGGGGCGGCGTCCCGGCGCCGCCCTTGCCTGTCTACTCGACGCTGCCCAGCCCGCCTTCCAGCTTGCGCCAGAGCAGGCGGATCGCCGCCTTGCGTACCAGCGCGCAGCGGTACAGGCGGATTTCCTGCGGCACGAACCATTGCGGCCCGCCACAGATCGCCAGCTCACCGCGCTCCAGTTCGTTGACCACGCTCAGCCGTGGCACCCAGGCCACGCCCATGCCTTGCAGCGCCATGCTCTTCAGGCTGTCGGCCATCGCCGTCTCGTAGACCGTGGTGTAGCGCAGGTTGCGCTGGCGCAGCAGCAGGTTGACCCCGCGGCCGAGGAAGGCGCTGGCGCTGTAGGCGAGCAGCGGCACGCTCTGGCCGTTCTCCAGGTCGAACAGCGGCTGGCCCTCGGCGTTCACCGCGCAAACCGGCAGCATCTCGGTGCGCCCCAGGTGCAGCGAGGGGAAGATCTCCGGGTCCATCTGCAACGCGGCGTCAGGGTCGTAGAACGCCAGCATCAGGTCGCAGCTACCCTCGCGCAGGGAATGCACCGCCTCGCCGACGTTGGTGGCGATCAGCCGGCTGGCGATGTTCAGCCCCTCGTTGCGCAGCCGCGCGATCCACTGCGGGAAGAAGCCCAGCGCCAGCGAGTGGGCGGCGGCGAACTGCAGCACCTCGCCCTGCCCGCCTTCCAGGTGGTGCAGGTGGCGCACCACCTGGCCGAGCTGCTCGACCACGCTGCGCGCGGTGACCAGGAACAGCTGCCCGGCCTCGGTCAGTTCCACCGGCGTGCGCTGGCGATTCACCAGGGTCAGGCCGAGGGCGTCCTCCAGGCTGCGAATGCGCCGGCTGAAGGCCGGCTGGGTGACGAAGCGTTTCTCCGCCGCCTGGGAAAAGCTGCGGGTGCCGGCCAGGGCGATGAAATCCTCCAGCCACTTCAGTTCGAGGTTCACGACGGGAAAGGCTCCGGTAATGCGATGACACGTCCGCCATCATACCAGCGTCACATCCAACATTATGCCGTTTGTGCATGAGGCAGCGTTTAACAGCATTGGCCACGAAATCGTCACATCCTTAGTCTAGTGGGCATCGCGGCACTGGCCGTGTCCCTCTGAGACAAATCCCGTCATGTCCCCCGTTGCATCTTCCCGTATCGAGAAAGACCTGCTCGGCACCCTCGAAGTGCCCGCTGACGCCTACTACGGCATCCAGACCCTGCGCGCCGTGAACAACTTCCGCCTCTCCGGGGTGCCGCTGTCGCACTACCCGAAGCTGGTCGTTGCCCTGGCCATGGTCAAGCAGGCCGCCGCCGACGCCAACCGTCAGCTCGGCCATCTCCCGGAAGACAAGCACGCCGCCATCAGCGAGGCCTGCGCCCGCCTGATCCGCGGCGATTTCCACGAGCAGTTCGTGGTGGACATGATCCAGGGCGGCGCCGGCACCTCCACCAACATGAACGCGAACGAAGTGATCGCGAACATCGCGCTGGAAGCCATGGGCCACACCAAGGGTGAGTACAAGTACCTGCACCCGAACAACGATGTGAACATGGCGCAGTCGACCAACGACGCCTACCCGACCGCCATCCGCCTGGGCCTGCTGCTCGGCCACGACACCCTGCTGGCCAGCCTCGACAGCCTGATCCAGGCCTTCGCCGCCAAGGGCGTCGAATTCGCCGGCGTACTGAAGATGGGCCGCACCCAGTTGCAGGACGCCGTGCCGATGACCCTCGGCCAGGAATTCCACGCTTTCGCCACCACCCTCGGCGAAGACCTCGACCGCCTGCGTCGCCTGGCGCCGGAGCTGCTCACCGAAGTGAACCTCGGTGGCACCGCCATCGGCACCGGCATCAACGCCGACCCCGGCTACCAGAAGCTCGCCGTCGAGCGCCTGGCCGCCATCAGCGGGCAGCCGCTGAAGCCGGCCGCCGACCTGATCGAAGCCACCTCCGACATGGGCGCCTTCGTGCTGTTCTCCGGCATGCTCAAGCGCACCGCGGTCAAGCTGTCGAAGATCTGCAACGACCTGCGCCTGCTCTCCAGCGGCCCGCGCACCGGCATCAACGAGATCAACCTGCCGCCGCGCCAGCCGGGCAGTTCGATCATGCCGGGCAAGGTCAACCCGGTGATCCCGGAAGCGGTCAACCAGGTCGCCTTCGAAGTGATCGGCAACGACCTCGCCCTGACCCTGGCGGCCGAAGGCGGCCAGTTGCAACTGAACGTGATGGAGCCGCTGATCGCCTACAAGATCTTCGACTCGATCCGCCTGCTGCAACGCGCCATGGACATGCTCCGCGAGCACTGCATCACCGGCATCACCGCCAACGTCGAGCGCTGCCACGAACTGGTCGAGCACAGCATCGGTCTGGTCACCGCGCTGAACCCGTACATCGGCTACGAGAACTCCACGCGGATCGCCAAGACCGCCCTGGAGAGCGGCCGCGGCGTCCTGGAACTGGTACGCGAGGAAAAGCTGCTGGACGAAGCCACCCTGGCCGACATCCTGCTGCCGGAAAACATGATCGCGCCGCGCCTGATTCCGCTGCGCGCCTGATCCGATACGAGATCGAGCGCGCCCAGGTCCGGCTGTCGACGCAGCCGGGCCGCAGCGCAGCCGATCGAAGAAGGCTCACCGGTAGAGGGGGAGTACTACCCCCTCGACCTTTAGGGATGGATACCCTTCATCCCTTCTTTTATACCCGGCGCCCCGGCCCAGCCGCGGCGCCACGCTCACCGGTCGAGAGGGATACCAACTTTCCCTCTCTACACTCTGAGGGACACGGCGACCTGCGGTGTCCCTTCTTTTTTTCACCGCTCAGGACGGCCCGCAGATCTTCCCCGTTGCCGAGGTGTTGTGTGGCTGCGCTCACCTGTGGATAACGTCCGCATCATACGTCCTACGAAGGCATATCCCCTCTCAACACCCCGTCAACCCTTGCTCCCGCCGCTCCTCCGGGAAGAAATAGGGCCTCAATACCCGTACCCCGACGCTGTTGCCGGCAAACGCCGCCACCAACCACAACCAGCCATGCAGGCTGCCGGACGCGATCCCGCTGAAATACGCGCCGATGTTGCAGCCATAGGCCAGGCGCGCGCCGTAGCCGAGCAGCAGCCCGCCGATCACCGCCGCCGCCAGCGAACGGCGCGGGATGTCCAGGTTCGGCGCGAAGCGTCCGGCCAGGCCGGCGGCGAGCAGCGCGCCGAGGACGATGCCGATGTCCATCACGCTGGTGATGTCTTCCCACAGCGGCGCGGCCAGCGCCTTGGCGTTCGCCGGCGTCTGCCAGAAGGCCCAGGCGCCGACGTCCAGGCCCACGCCCTGGGCGATCTTCGCGCCCCACAGGGCGAAGGCCGACGTGATGCCCCAGGGGCGTCCGGCGAGGTACAGGGTGAGGAAGTTGAGCAGCGCCAGCGCCAACGCGCCCCAGACCAGCGGCCAGGGGCCGCGGAGGAAGCGCCGCCAACCCCGCCATTCGGCGCTCGGCGGGGTTTCCAGGGTGCCGTGGCGGGCCTTCTCCATGCGTACCGTGACCCCGGCGATGCCGATGAACACCGCCAGGCTCAACACCAGCGCCGGTGCCAGGCCCAGTTCGGCGACCAGCGAGATCGGCGGCAGCGACGGCAGGGCGAACCACCAGCCGACATGCTGGGTGGCGATCAGCGAGCCGAGGATGAAGAACAGCAGGGTCACCAGCATCCGCGCGTTGCCGCCGCCGACGGTGAACAGGGTGCCGGAGGCGCAGCCGCCGCCCAGTTGCATGCCGATGCCGAAAATGAAGGCGCCGACGATCACCGAAGTACCGACCGGCGAGACGAAACCGCTCACCGGCTGGCCGAACAGGCTGCCCGCCGCCAGCGCCGGGAAGAACAGCAGCACCGCCAGCGCCAGCATCACCATCTGCGCGCGCAGCCCGGCGCCGCGCCGTTCGCGGATGAATACCCGCCAGGCGGAGGTGAAGCCGAAGGCGGCATGGTAGAGGGTCAGGCCCAGGGCGCCGCCGACGATGAAGAGGATGGCCTGGCGCGCGCTGACCGCGTTGAACAGGAACAGCCCGCCGAGCACCAGCAGGGCGAAGGCGATCAGGGGGGCGGCGAGCTTGCGCTCGGGCGCGGCGGAAAGGGCGACACTCATGGCTACTCCTGGGCGCGAGGGTGATCCGGGGGCATTCTAGTCAGTCGCGACGACGGGTCCAACCAGGGCCTCCCGCCGCCAGGCCTTGCGCAACGCCCGCAGCGCCTCGTCGATACGCGCCTCGGGTACTGCCGCGAAGCCCAGCACCAGGCCCGCGCGGTCGTCTGGCGCAACGCTGGAGTCGTCCATCCAGTAGTCGCTCAAGGCGCTGACTTCCACCCCGGCGGCTGCCGCCGCGGCGATCAGGGCCCGCTCCCGCGCCAGGCTGTCGACCCGCACGCACAGGTGCAGCCCCGCCTCCACCGCCGGCAACGGCTGGCAACCCGGCGCCTCTGGCCAGCCCCGCAGCAAGGCGTCGCGGTGGGCGCGGGCGGCGCGGTACTGGCCGATTCCCCACGAAGAGAATCCCTATCTGGGCCTGCGCGGTATCCGCTTGACCCTGCAGCGACCGCAGATCCTCGAGACCCAGTTGCGCGCGCTGTTCCGCGCCGCCGGGGAGCGGCCGCTGCGGGTGATGTTCCCGATGGTCGGCAGCCTCGACGAATGGCGCCAGGCGCGTGACCTGGCGCTGCGCCTGCGCGAGGAAATCCCGCTGGCCGACCTGCAACTGGGGATCATGGTCGAGGTGCCCTCGGCGGCGTTGCTCGCGCCGGTGCTGGCCCGCGAGGTGGACTTCTTCAGCGTCGGCACCAACGACCTGACCCAGTACACCCTGGCTATCGATCGCGGCCACCCGAGTCTTTCGGCCCAGGCCGACGGTCTGCATCCGGCGGTGCTGCAACTGATCGACATGACCGTCCGCGCCGCCCACGCCGAGGGCAAGTGGGTCGGCGTCTGCGGCGAACTGGCGGCCGACCCGCTGGCGTTGCCGCTGCTGGTCGGCCTGGGAGTGGACGAGCTGAGCGTCTCGGCGCGCAGCATCGCCCTGGTCAAGGCCGGCGTGCGCGAACTGCAGCTGGTCGCTGCGCGCGGCCTGGCCCGCAAAGCCCTGGGCCTGGCGAGCGCCGCCGAGGTCCGGGCCCTGGTGGAAGCGGAGGTGCAGTAATGGCGCGGATCCTGACGATTACCCTGAACCCTGCGCTGGACCTCACCGTGCGCCTGCGCCAGCTGGAACTGGGGGCGGTTAACCGCAGCGAGGCGGTGCTGACCCAGGCCGCCGGCAAGGGTCTGAACGTCGCCCAGGTGCTTGCCGACCTCGGCCATCGGTTGACGGTCAGCGGCTTCCTCGGCGAAGAGAACCAGCCGCCGTTCACCGCCATGTTCCAGCGTCGTGGCTTCGCCGATGCGTTCGTCCGGGTGCCGGGCGAAACCCGCAGCAACATCAAGCTGGCCGAGCGCGGCGGGCGCGTCAGCGACCTCAACGGGCCGGGCCCGGAGGCCGACGAGCGAGCCCAGGCGGCGTTGCTCGAACGCCTCGACCGGCTTGCCGGGGAGCACGAGCTGGCGGTGGTCGCCGGCAGCCTGCCGCGCGGGGTCGAGCCGGAATGGCTGGGCGAACTGCTGCGGCGCTTGCGGCGCCTCGGCCTGAAGGTCGCCTTCGACAGCAGTGGCGCGGCCCTGCGCGAAGGTGTGAAGGCTGCGCCGTGGATGATCAAGCCGAACGTCGAGGAACTGGCCGATCTCTGCTCGGCGCCGATGGATGACCTGGTCGCACAGCGCCAGGCGGCCGAACGTCTGCGCCATGACGGGGTAGGCCAGGTGGTGATTTCCCAGGGCGCCGCGGGGGTCAACTGGTTCGCCGCCGAGGGTGCCTGGCAGGCGCGGCCGCCGGCGGTGGAAGTGGCCAGCACGGTGGGCGCCGGCGATTCCCTGCTGGCCGGCATGCTGCACGGGCTGGCCAGCGGCTGGCCGGCCGAGCGGGTGCTGCGTCAGGCCACCGCCATCGCCAGCCTGGCGGTGACCCAGTTCGAGTTCGGCATCGGCGATCCGCAGCGCCTGGCGCGGATCGAAGCGGGCGTCGTGGTACAGCCATTGGTCGAGGGGGCCTGAGATGAAACTAGCGATCGTCACCGCCTGCCCTGGCGGACAGGTCACCAGCGTGCTCGCCGCGCGCCTGCTGCGGGGCGCCGCCGAGCGCCTGGGCTGGGAAACCTGCGTCGAGGCGAATGCCGGGTCGAGGCCCGAGGGCGAACTGAGCGCCGAACAGATCGCCGAAGCCGACTGGGTCCTGCTGGTCGGCGTCGAGCCGCTGGCGGCGAGCAGCAGGCGGGCGTTGCACAGGTAGGCCAGGAGCAGGGCGTAGAGCGCCCAGG
>OJZQ01000185.1_pt1 | contig 20439 bp, 15 predicted proteins | sample 1610471 | NCBI WGS metagenome assembly OJZQ01 (sample SAMN04436655, study PRJEB24849) | human gut metagenome | biome: human gut; feature: NICU; material: stool | host: Homo sapiens | place: USA: Saint Louis, MO | collected 2010-05-13 | reverse complement strand
TCATCGGTCGTGAAATCATCGACTCCCGCGGTAACCCGACTGTTGAAGCCGAAGTTCATCTGGAAGGCGGTTTCGTCGGCTTGGCTGCTGCGCCGTCAGGTGCTTCTACCGGTTCCCGCGAAGCGCTGGAACTGCGTGACGGTGACAAGTCTCGTTTCCTGGGTAAAGGCGTACTGAAAGCCGTTGCTGCAGTAAACGGTCCGATTGCTCAGGCAGTACTGGGTAAAGATGCCAAAGACCAGGCGAACATCGACAAGATCATGATCGAGCTGGACGGCACCGAAAACAAATCCAACTTCGGCGCCAACGCCATTCTGGCGGTTTCCCTGGCAGCAGCGAAAGCGGCTGCAGCCTCTAAAGGTATGCCGCTGTACGAGCACATCGCTGAACTGAACGGCACCCCAGGCAAATTCTCCATGCCACTGCCGATGATGAACATCATCAACGGCGGCGAGCACGCTGACAACAACGTCGACATTCAGGAATTCATGATTCAGCCGGTTGGCGCGAAAACCCTGAAAGAAGCGGTGCGCATCGGTTCTGAAGTGTTCCACCACCTGGCGAAAGTTCTGAAAGCCAAAGGCATGAACACCGCCGTGGGCGACGAAGGCGGCTACGCACCAAACCTGGGTTCCAACGCCGAAGCGCTGGCGGTTATCGCTGAAGCGGTAAAAGCGGCGGGCTACGAGCTGGGCAAAGACGTCACTCTGGCGATGGACTGCGCGGCTTCCGAATTCTACAAAGACGGTAAATACGTGCTGGCCGGCGAAGGCAACAAAGCCTTCACTTCCGAAGAGTTCACTCACTTCCTGGAAGATCTGACCAAACAGTACCCAATCGTGTCTATCGAAGACGGCCTGGATGAATCCGACTGGGCGGGCTTCGCTTACCAGACCAAAGTTCTGGGCGACAAAATCCAGCTGGTGGGCGACGATCTGTTCGTTACCAACACCAAGATCCTGAAAGAAGGCATCGAGAAAGGCATCGCTAACTCCATCCTGATCAAATTCAACCAGATCGGTTCTCTGACCGAAACTCTGGCTGCTATCAAGATGGCGAAAGACGCCGGCTACACCGCGGTGATCTCTCACCGTTCCGGTGAAACCGAAGACGCGACCATCGCCGACCTGGCGGTAGGGACTGCGGCTGGCCAGATCAAAACCGGTTCCATGAGCCGTTCTGACCGCGTTGCCAAGTACAACCAACTGATCCGTATCGAAGAAGCGCTGGGTGACCGTGCGCCGTTCAACGGCCTGAAAGAAGTTAAAGGCCAGTAAGTTCGACCGATTCGGTTGCTAAATAAAAACCCGCCGCGGCGGGTTTTTTTATGTTTTAAATTCGTGATGAATGTCAGTCTAATAATAAGTTTTTTATTGAAAACGTGGTCCTATTTAACCCGATAATTTTATTAAAGATAGTGACTGTGTTTATTTTATATTCCATTTTTATTTGCTTTATAATTATTCGTTACTAGACTGCCAATGAGGCAGTTTATTTCTCGCCGTTCTGCCGTAGATCTTCATCCTCACTATGCCTTAATACTGCCGGCTTGCTGGCCGGTTGAGCGAGGGCTTGATGCGACAGCGAATCGTCATTGTCGGCGGCGGAACCGGCGGCACCATCCTGGCCAATGTATTGGCCGAAAAATTGCACCGAGAAATTATTAATAATAAAGTCGAGTTATTAATGATATCGGATTCACCGCTGCATTATTACAAACCGGCGTTTATGTATGTGGCGTTCAATACTTTTTTCAAACAGGAACTCACGCGCTCACAGCGGAGTTTATTGCGCCCTGAAATACAATTCATTGTTGATAAAGCGGAATCTTTCGATTTAACACAGCGAAATATAGCCACGCAAAGCGGTAAAATTTATTCCTATGACTTCCTGGTCTTTGCTACCGGCTGCGTCCCCTGGCCGGAGCGTATCGAAGGGCTGGCGCAGGCGGGCGATCATTTTTACCAGTATCAGGCCGCCAGGCGGTTGGCGCAAAAACTGGCGACTATCGAGAAAGGGCGTATCTTCATCACCGTTTCCTTCCCTGAAACCCCCAACGTGCCCCACCAGTGCGGCATCGCGCCGATCGAAACCACCTTGATGCTGGATGACTACCTGCGGCGGCGCGGCGTGCGTAAGGCGGTGGAGATCGTTTATACCTATCCGACTATTTCCCAATTGCTGCGCAACTGCCTGTTTTTGCAGCGCCCGACCGGCAAAGCGCTGCCCGCCATTTTTGCCGCGCGCGATATCCGTCACCAGCGCGGTTTTACCCTCAGCCGGGTGGACGCACAGCGCAACATCGCCTATTCCGCCGAGGGGGAGGAACAGCCGTTTGACATCCTGATGGCCACGCCGCCGATCCGGGCGGTGGAAGCGGTGCGCAACACCGGCCTGAGCGATATTCAAAACGGCGAGGGGTGGTTGCCGACCGATCACCAAACGCTGCAGGTGTACGGCCAGCAGGGCGTATACGTGATAGGCGATACCGTGGATCTGCCGGTCAGCAAGGCAGGCGGTTCTTGCCACAATCAGGCGCCGGTGATCGCCGACAACATCGTGGCGGAAATACGGCTGGGGCAAACGGTCAGCCATTACGACGGCAAGGTGCAGGCGGTCGCGCAAATGGGGCTGAATGCCGGCATGCCGCTGGTGTACGACTACCGTCACGACGTGCTGCCGACCCCGGCCACCAAGGTGGGCGGCATGCTGCGAAACGGTTTTAACCGCGGTCTGTATTGGGCCACGGTAAGGGGGCTGATATGACGGAAAGCACGGTGCATGGTGATGAACTCCAATCGCTGGCGGGCTTGCTGGAAAAACTGCGGCCGCTGCTGGCCGGCGGGCGGCTGGACAACGTGGTCGATCTGCTATCGTTGCTGTCGGACGTAGTGGATATCGTCGACAACGCGCTGGTGGAAAAACTGGCCGGCGTATTCGAAGGGCTGGTTACGGTCGGTTGGGAGGGAGGGACTGCGTTGAAGATGGCGCACAGCGAGCTGCAATTGAACCCGCCGCCCGCCAATTTTCGTGCGGCTTACGCCTTGCTGAAGCAGCCGGACACCCTGCTGGGCGTCATGCTGCTGCTGCGCACTCTGCAAATTATCGGGCGGCGTACACGGGATGGCGCGTTGCCGCCGGATGCTTCCGATGAATAATTGAATCGGCTTCGTTCACTCAGATAAGGAGTCGTTATGTCCGGCAAACTTGACCATGCCTTCGCTACCCGCGCTATTCATTATGGCTACGATCCTCAGCAGCATCAGGGGGCGCTGAGCCCGCCGGTGTTTATGAGCTCCACTTTTACCTTTCCCACGGCGGAATATGGCGGCGCTTGCTTTGCAGGCACCGAACCGGGGTATTTCTATTCACGTATCGCCAACCCGACGCTGAATCTGCTGGAGCAGCGCATCGCCAACCTCGAAGAGGGGGAAGCGGCGGTGGCGTTCTCTTCCGGCATGGGGGCGATCACCGCCTGTTGCTGGACGTTGCTCAGCCCGGGCGATGAGCTGATCGTCGATGAAACGGTGTATGGGTGCACCTTCAGCTATTTTCATCACGGTCTGGCGCGCTTTGGCGTCAAGATAACCCATGTTGATCTGACCCGGCCGGAGCGGCTGGCCGCCGCGATCGGTAGGCGCACCCGGCTGGTGTATTGCGAAACCCCGGCCAACCCCAACATGCGACTGATCGATATCGCCGCAGTGGCGGAGATTGCACACCGGCATCAGGCGTTGCTGCTGGTGGACAACACCTACTGTACGCCGTACCTGCAGCGGCCAGCTGACGCTGGGCGCCGACATCGTGGTGCACTCGGCCACCAAGTACCTCGGCGGCCACGGCGATCTGCTGGCCGGGCTGGCGGTGACGAGCGAGGCGCTGGCGCAGACGATCCGGCTTGAGGGGCTGAAGGACATGAACGGGGCAGTGCTGTCGGCGCAGGATGCTGCGCTGGTACTGCGCGGTTTGAAAACCTTGCCGCTGCGCATGGATCGTCATTGCGATAACGCGCAGCGTCTGGCGGAGATGTTGGCGGAGCATCCTGCGGTCGAGCGGGTGTATTATCCCGGCCTGGCGAACTTCCCGCAGCATGCGTTGGCGCAGCGGCAAATGGCGCGCCCCGGCGGCATGCTGGCGTTTGAACTGCGGGGCGGCATGAGTGCAGGGATTCGCTTCCTCAATGTGCTGCAGCTCATCTTGCGCGCGGTCAGCCTGGGCGATTGCGAAAGCCTGGCGCAACACCCGGCCAGCATGACGCACTCGGCCTACAGCCCCGAAGAGCGGCGGCGCCATCATATCAGCGAGGGATTGGTGCGGTTGTCCGCCGGGCTGGAGGCGTTTGACGACTTGCAGGCGGATGTCCTGCAAGCATTGGCGCAGGCGCATTAAAAAACCCGCCGCAGCGGGTTTTATCAGAAGCGAGCGTTACATCTGCTGCGTTGCCGCGGTCACCGGCGAACCCCCGCCTTTCTTGCGCACCCACAGCCAGTAAGCCACGGTGAGTAAAGCGATCCACACCAGCCCGACGTACAGCGCGATGCGGCTCTCTTCGAAGTAGCCGAGCAGGCCGATGACGAATGCCATAAAGGCGGTCGCCAATGCCGGCGCCACCGGCCACCACGGCACCGGGAAGCTCAACTGACGAGTTTCTTCCGGCGACAGCGTGCGGCGCATGACGATCTGCGACAGCAGGATCATCAGCCACACCCAGACGGTGGCGAAGGTGGCGATCGAGGCGATGATCATGAAGACCTTCTCCGGGATCAGGTAGTTGAGCACCACCGCCAGCAGCAGGGCGACCGACATCACCAGCACCGTCATCCACGGCACGCCGCTGGCGGTCAGTTTGGTGAAGCTGCGCGGCGCCTGGCCGTCCTGCGCCATGCCGTACATCATGCGGCCGGCGCCGAAGATGTCGCTGTTGATGGCCGAGATGGCGGCGGTGATCACCACCACGTTCAGCACGTTGGCGGCGGAGCTGATGCCGAGGTTGCTGAAGATCTCAACGAATGGGCTGCCGTTCTGGCCGATGCTGTTCCACGGGTAGATCGCCATCAGCACCGTCAGCGTCAGCACGTAAAACAGCAGGATGCGCACCGGCACGGCGTTGATCGCTTTCGGCAGCACTTTGGCGGGGTCTTTCGCCTCGCTGGCGGTAATGCCGATGATCTCGATGCCGCCGAAGGCGAACATCACCACCGCCAATGACGCGACCACGCCGCCGATGCCGTTAGGCATAAAGCCGCCGTGCTGCCACAGGTTACTGATACCGGTAGCGTGCTGGGCTTGGCCGAAGCCGAACAGCATCACCGCCGCGCCGCCGACGATCATCGCCACGATGGCGGCGACCTTGACCAGCGACAGCCAGAACTCCAGCTCACCGAACACCTTGACGCTGCACAAATTGAGCGCGCCGATAAACAGAATGATGCTGAGCACCCAGACCCACTGGGCGACGTCCGGGAACCACAGCCCCATATAAATGCCGAAGGCGGTGACGTCCGCCAGGGCGACGATCACCATTTCGAAGGTGTAGGTCCAACCGGTGAGGAACCCGGCCAGCGGGCCGAGATAGTGGCTGGCGTAGTGGCCGAACGAGCCGGAAACCGGCTGGTGCACCGCCATTTCACCCAGCGCGCGCATCACCATGAACACCGCCGCGCCGCCCACCAGGTAGGCCAGCAGCACGGCCGGGCCGGCCAGCTGGATGGCGCCGGCGGAGCCGTAGAACAGGCCGGTGCCGATCGCCGAGCCGAGAGCCATGAAACGGATGTGCCGCGCGTTTAGTCCGCGTCTGAGTTGTGTTGTTTCGTTACGCATGTTGCTTCCCGTTAAGTGTTTGCCGAACAGGCACGCGCTGCCCGCGCCGGGTGGAACGCACCCGGCGGGGCAGAACAAACTGCGTGATTCAGTGTGTGATGATTATGCCTGGCTAGGCAGCAGCGCCGCAGGCAGCAGCGATGTCAGGTGACCGGCCGCCAAGAGTTGGCTGGCGGCTTCAATGTCGGGGGCGAAGAAACGATCCTTGTCGTAGAAACTGACATGCTCGCGCAGCAGACGGCGCGCCTGCTCCAGACCTTCCGAGGTCTTCAGGCCGTTGCGGAAATCCAGGCCCTGACAGGCGGCCAGCCATTCGACCGCCAGAATGCCGCGCACGTTGTCCGCCATGATCCACAGGCGGCGACCGGCGGCCGGCGCCATGGAAACGTGGTCTTCCTGGTTGGCGGAGGTCGGAATGCTGTCGACGCTCGACGGGTGCGCCAGCGCTTTGTTTTCGCTGGCCAGCGCCGCGGCGGTCACCTGGGCGATCATGAAGCCGGAGTTCACGCCGCCGTTTTCCACCAGGAACGGTGGCAGTTGCGACATGTGCTTGTCCATCATCAGCGAGATGCGGCGCTCGGACAGCGAACCGATTTCGGCGAACGCCAGCGCCAGGTTATCGGCGGCCATCGCCACCGGCTCGGCGTGGAAGTTGCCGCCGGACAGCACGTCGCCCTGTTCGGCGAACACCAGCGGGTTATCCGAGACGGCGTTGGCTTCAATTTCCAGCACCTCGGCGGCCTGGCGGATCTGCGTCAGGCAGGCGCCCATCACCTGCGGCTGGCAGCGCAGGGAGTAAGGATCCTGCACTTTTTCGCAGTTGCGATGCGAGTCGGAGACTTCGCTGCGCGCGCCGAGCAGGTGGCGGTAGGCGAGGGCGGCGTCGATCTGGCCGCGCTGGCCGCGCACCTCGTGGATGCGCGCATCGAACGGGCTGCGAGAGCCCAGCGCCGCTTCCACCGTCAGGCTGCCCGCCACGGTCGCGGCGGCGAACAGATCTTCGGCATCGAACAGGCCGCGCAGCGCGAAGGCGGCGGAGACCTGGGTGCCGTTCAGCAGCGCCAGGCCCTCTTTCGCCGCCAGCGTCAGCGGTTTCAGGCCGGCCTTGGCCAGCGCTTCAGTCGCCGGCAGCCATTGGCCCTGATGGCGCGCCTGGCCTTCGCCCAGCAGCACCAGGCTCATGTGCGCCAGCGGTGCCAGGTCGCCGGAGGCGCCGACGGAGCCTTTCAGCGGAATATGCGGATACACTTCGGCGTTGACCAGCGCGATCAGCGCCTGAATGACTTCCAGACGAATGCCGGAGAAGCCGCGCGACAGGCTGTTGATCTTCAGCACCATGATCAGGCGCACCAGGTTATCGTCGGTCGGCTCGCCCACGCCGGCGGCGTGCGACAGCACGATCGAACGCTGCAGGTTTTCCAGATCGTCGCGGGCGATGCGCGTCGAAGCCAGCAGGCCAAACCCGGTATTGATGCCGTAAGTGGTGCGGTTTTCTTCAACGATGCGTTCCACGCAGGCCACGCTCTGCTGGATTGGCGCGTAGGCGTTGTCGTCCAGCGTCAGCGTCACCGGGTGTTGATAGACGTCGCGTAGCTGGGCCAGCGTCAGTTTGCCCGGGCGAATAGTCAGCGCTTTCATGCTTTTTCTCCTTGGGTCGCGGCAACCATCGGCAGATTCAGGCCTTGCTCGCGGGCGCAGTCGATAGCGATATCGTAACCGGCGTCGGCGTGACGCATGACCCCGGTAGCCGGGTCATTGTGCAGGACGCGGGCGATGCGCTCGGCGGCTTCGTTGGTGCCGTCGCAGACGATCACCATGCCGGAGTGTTGGGAGAAGCCCATGCCGACGCCGCCGCCGTGGTGCAGGGAAACCCAGGTGGCGCCGCTGGCGGTGTTCAGCAGGGCGTTGAGCAACGGCCAGTCGGAAACCGCATCGGAGCCGTCTTTCATCGCTTCGGTTTCACGGTTCGGGCTGGAAACGGAGCCGGAATCCAGGTGGTCGCGGCCGATGACGATCGGGGCGGACAGTTCGCCCCGGCGCACCATTTCGTTGAACGCCAGGCCCAGCTTGGCGCGCTGGCCGAGGCCAACCCAGCAGATGCGCGCCGGCAGACCCTGGAAGCTGATGCGCTCGCGCGCCATGTCCAGCCAGCGGTGCAGGTGTTCGTCATCCGGGATCAGCTCTTTCACCATGGCGTCGGTTTTGTAGATGTCCTGCGGATCGCCGGACAGCGCCGCCCAGCGGAATGGCCCGATGCCGCGGCAGAACAGCGGACGGATGTAGGCTGGCACGAAGCCCGGGAAGTCGAAGGCGTTGTCGACGCCGGTTTCTTTCGCCATCTGGCGAATGTTGTTGCCGTAGTCGAAGGTCGGCACGCCCATCTGCTGGAAGGCCAGCATGGCTTTGACGTGATCGGCCATCGACTGCTTGGCGGCGGCGACCACTTTGGCCGGCTCGGTCTGGGCGCGCTGGCGATATTCCTCCCAGCTCCAGCCTTTCGGCAGGTAGCCGTTCAGCGGATCGTGGGCGCTGGTCTGATCGGTGACCATGTCCGGGCGCACACCGCGGCGAACCAGCTCAGGCAGGATTTCCGCCGCGTTGCCGCACAGGGCGATGGAGATGGCTTTGCCTTCTGAGGTGTATTTCTTGATGCGGGCCAGCGCGTCGTCCAGATCTTTGGCCTGCTCATCGACGTAGCGGGTTTTCAGACGGAAATCGATGCGGCTCTGCTGACATTCGATGTTCAGCGAGCAGGCGCCCGCCAGCGTCGCGGCCAGCGGCTGCGCGCCGCCCATGCCGCCCAGACCGGCGGTCAGCACCCAGCGCCCCTGCAGGCTGCCGTCGTAATGCTGGCGGCCCGCTTCGACGAAGGTCTCATAGGTGCCCTGAACGATGCCCTGGCTGCCGATGTAGATCCAACTGCCGGCGGTCATCTGGCCGTACATGGCCAGGCCTTTGGCGTCCAGCTCGTTGAAGTGTTCCCAGGTTGCCCAGTGGGGCACCAGGTTGGAGTTGGCGATCAGCACGCGCGGTGCGTTGCTGTGGGTTTTGAAGACGCCGACCGGCTTGCCGGACTGCACCAGCAGGGTTTCGTCTTCCTCCAGCGTTTTCAGCGTTTCGACGATCTTGTCGTAGCAATCCCAGTCGCGCGCGGCGCGGCCGATGCCGCCGTACACCACCAGCTCGTGTGGGTTCTCCGCAACTTCAGGATCGAGGTTGTTCATCAGCATGCGTAACGGCGCTTCGGTCAGCCAGCTTTTTGCGTTTAATTGTGTGCCGCGTGGCGCGCGTACATCGACATTGCGAACTTTGTTATTTGTAGTCACAGCAGTTTCCTCAAACAGTATCGGTGCAGATTCCATGCCGCGGTGGGGGATGAGTACCACGGCATAACAATGCGTAGGGTTTATTAACATATACTTGTATGTACAAGCATATGCAACACTGACCAGTTGCCGCTTAAAAGTGGCATAAGAAAAATTTATTTTCTTTTTATATCAGTCTGATATGCGATTTTTTATCGCCGGCTTCATGTATGGAAAGCCGGAGAAAAGTGAGCTGTTCGGCAAAAATGAATTAAAAATGACTCATTTTTGGGCGGCTAGTCACAATATTTTTACAGACTGATTACAGTTGCGGCCAGGGGATAAACAAACCCTATCGCCGCAGGGGAAAAAGCCCGCCGTCGGTGGCGGGCTTGCCAGGGTCAGGCCGCCGGTTGTAGCGTCGGTTTGCGGCTCATTTTGCATACCGTGGCGATGGCGGCGATCAGCGCCGGCACGCACAGGAACATCAGGATGCTCTGCACCTCCCACTGCATCGCCAGCAGTTGGGCGCCCATCATGGTGCCGGCGACGCCGCCGAAGCGGCCGATGCCCTGCATCCAGGCGATGCCGGTGGCGCGGCTGTGGGTGGGGTAGAAGGTGGCCGCCAGCGTTTGCAGCCCGGACTGCGCGCCGTTCATGGTGACGCCCATCAGGAAGATGAAGGCGCCCAGCAGCACGATGTGTTTGTCCTCGGTCGCCATCGCCACGATCAGCAGGGCAGTGGCGACAAAGCCGCTCGAGACCACCTTATGCGCGTTCCAGCGATCCATCAGCCAGCCGGCCACCAGGATGCCGAGCGTGCCGCCGAAGGTGAACAGCGAGGTGAGCATCGCCGATTGCTCCAGCTGGTAACCCAGTCCCTGCATCAGGATCGGCATCCAGCTCAGCAAAACGTAGTAGATCACCAGCCCCATAAAGTAGGTCAGCCACAGCATCAGCGTGCCGAGCAGGTAAGGGCGGCTGAACAGCAGGCCGACGCTGGTCTTGGTGTGCGTAAGCTTCTCTTCGTACAGGTAAAAACGCGTCACGCCGTCCAGGCTCTGGCTGACGAAGCGCTGTGCGATGCGCTTGATCTTCGCCGCATCCTGCCCGCGGTTGACCATGTATTTGACTGATTCCGGCAGCAGCAGGATCAGCAAAACCGTCAACGCCAGCGGCGCAATGGCGCCGAGCAGCAGCACGCTGTGCCAGCCGTAGCTCGGGATCAGCCACGATGAAATGGCGCCGCCGCCGGCCGCGCCCAGCGGGAAACCGCAGTACATGGTGTTGATCGCCAGCGAACGGCAGCGCTGCGGCGCGTATTCGGAGATCAGCGTGATGGCGTTGGGCATCGCCGCTCCCAGCCCGAGGCCGGTGAGGAAACGCCACAGCGTCAGGCTATTGAGCGAGCCGGCGTAGGCGGTGGCCAGGCTCGACAGGCCGAAGAACAGACAGGAAAACACCAGCACGCGCTTGCGGCCGATGCGATCGGAGATTGGCCCGGCGATCAGCGCGCCGAGCGACAGCCCCAGCAGCGCGGCGCTCAGCACCGGCCCCAGATCCTGTTTGATGATGCCCCAGTCTTTGGCGACCGAGGGGGCGATATAGCCCATGGCGGCGGTATCGAAACCGTCGATGGCGAGGATCAGGAATCCGAGAATGATCAGGGTCCAGTGAAACAGCGAAAACTTGCTGTCGTCGATGGCCTGCTGAATGTTCAACTCGCTGGTGGAATGAGTCATGGCACCCTCTAAACGCAGATGTAGTCGTGATGGATGGAACGTGGCCGAAACTGACGCTCGGCTTGTGTTTGCTTGTATATACATCTGCGCGTCGGCGCTTTATGTCAAATATATTTATCTTATGCGTTAAATAAATGTTGTTTTTGCGAAGCAGGTTACACCGTGAATGAAAGGCCAAGGCCCGACTCACAAATTAAATGAACGCCGTGGGTGGTGAGATATGCTGGCGGCGGCGCGGAGAATAAAATTTAATACAATGTTGGCCGTTTGGTCGCCGGGCCGGAATCTGCGATAATCGCTTTTTACTTTTCCAGATTGAGAAACCGATGCAGTACCCGATCAATGAGATGTTCCAAACCTTGCAGGGCGAAGGCTTTTTCACCGGCGTGCCGGCCATTTTTATCCGCTTGCAGGGCTGCCCGGTAGGGTGCAGTTGGTGCGACACCAAACATACCTGGGAAAAGGAAGCCAATCGGGAAGTCGACCTGCAACGGATCCTGGTCAAAACAGAGGAAAGCGACGCCTGGGGCAACGCCAGCGCCGAGCAACTGTTGGCGGTGATGCGCCAACAAGGTTACACCGCGCGCCATGTGGTGATCACCGGCGGCGAACCCTGCATCTACGATCTGACACCGCTGACCGAGCTGTTCGAACAGCATGGCTACGGCTGCCAGATTGAGACCAGCGGCACCCACGAGGTGCGCTGTTCCGCCAACACCTGGGTGACGGTTTCGCCGAAGGTGAATATGCGCGGCGGCATGAAGGTGCTGGATCAGGCGCTGCGGCGCGCCGACGAGGTGAAGCATCCGGTGGCGCGCGAGCGCGACATCGAGGCGCTGGACGCGCTGCTGGCGACGCTGCAGGACGACAAGGCGCGCATTATTGCGCTGCAGCCGATCAGCCAGAAAGAAGAGGCGACCCGCCTGTGCATCGAAACCTGCATCGCGCGCAACTGGCGGCTGTCGATGCAGACCCACAAGTATCTGAACATCGCCTAAAATCAGGGCGCCCTTGGGCGCCCTTTCTTTTAACCTTTATATACGCATCCCGCAGTACAGGTCTCTTTCACCATCACCGCAGTCAGTTCCGGCAACTGGGGCTTGAGCTGCTGCCAAATCCAGGCGGCGAGCACTTCGCTGGTGGGATTTTCCAATCCTGGAATATCGTTCAGATAATGGTGATCCAGCCGCTCCCAGATCGGGGAAAACACAGCCTTGAGCTCGGCGAAATCCATCACCCAACCGGTGTGGGGATCCACTTCACCGGTCACTTCCAGACGCACCATAAACGAATGCCCATGCAGACGGCCGCATTTATGGCCCTCCGGCACGTGCGGCAAGCGGTGTGCGGCTTCAAACTGAAAATCTTTAAACAGCGTGGTTGCCATTATTACGGCCTCATTGACTCAAAAACCGCCGCATAGTACCGGAAAGCGCGTCTGCTTGCCATTTATACCGTTATGGTCTAGCGCCGCGATAACCGCGCCCGGTTAACACTTTTTTTGTTTGGTGTTTGCGGCACCTATCGGCTGGGGTAATGAGCCGAAATGTTGAACGGTGAAAAAACGATGAAAAAAAGCGCTTTAATTTCATCTGGATAAAAAACTTTGTTTAACGGTTTAAGCGTTATCCCTTACCGGAAAAACAGCTTAGTCATTTTGGTTATGATTTATTGCTATCCCTTATTTAATCGTTGCTATTCTGCTCGGTAACCTTACAAACTCTCCTGATCTTTTCCGCACACCCGACGCAGCGAAGAGACAGCGACTGACACTGGCGCGCGCCTGGCAGGAAAGGCGCTAAGTATAGGAAATAAGTACAGCAATGACGACTCAGGCTCCTCCAACATCTTTGCTCCCGCTGACGCCCGAACAGCTGGCGCGCTTGCAGGCGACGATCGGCGACTATTCGCCGACGCAGCTGGCGTGGCTGTCCGGCTATTTTTGGGGCATGGTCAATCAACAGCCCGGAGCCGTGGCCATTGCGCCTGTCGCCCCTGCGGCTGCCGCCGGCATCACCATCATTTCCGCTTCGCAGACCGGCAATGCGCGCCGCCTGGCGGAGCAGCTGCGCGACGATCTGCTGGCCGCCAATCTGAGCGCCACGCTGATCAGCGCCGGCGACTACAAGTTCAAGCAGATAGCCCAAGAGCGCCTGCTGGTGATCGTCGCCTCCACGCAGGGGGAGGGCGAGCCGGCGGAAGAAGCGGTGGCGCTGCATAAATTCCTGTTCTCGAAGAAGGCGCCGAAGCTGAATGATACCGCTTTTGCGGTGTTCGGGCTGGGCGACACCTCTTATGAGAATTTCTGCCAGTCAGGTAAAGATTTCGACGGCAAGCTGGCCGAGCTGGGCGCCGAGCGCCTGGTGGAGCGCGTGGATGCCGACGTGGAGTACCAGGAACTGGCCGCCGCCTGGCGCAAACAGGTGGTGTCGGTGCTGAAGGCGCGCGCGCCGGCGGAAAGCGCCGCGCCGGGCGTGTTGGCCAGCGGCGCGGTCGATCTGCTCGACAGCAGCCCGTACAGCAAGGAACAACCACTTACCGCCCAGCTGGCGGTCAATCAGAAAATTACCGGCCGCGCGTCGGATAAAGACGTGCGCCATATCGAGATCGATCTGGGCGACTCCGGCCTGCGCTATCAGCCGGGCGATGCGCTCGGCGTATGGTTCGACAACGATCCGGCGCTGGTGGACGAACTGGTGCAGCTGTTGTGGCTGAAAGGCGACGAGCCGGTCGAGGTGGAAGGGCAAACCCTGCCGCTGGCGCAGGCGCTGCGCAGCCATTTCGAGCTGACGCAGAACACCACGCCGATCGTCGATAAATACGCCGCGCTGTCGCGCGACGAAACTCTCATCGGCCTGTTGGCGGATAAAGCTGCGCTGCAGCAGTACGCGCACAACACGCCGATCGTCGACATGGTGCGTCAGGCGCCGGCGGATCTGAGCGCCGAACAGCTGGTCGGCCTGCTGCGCCCGCTGACGCCGCGTCTGTACTCCATCGCCTCTTCGCAGGCGGAGAACGAAAGCGAAGTCCACATCACCGTGGGCGTGGTGCGTTACGACATCGACGGGCGCGCCCGCAGCGGCGGCGCCTCCGGCTTCCTGGCGGATCGCCTGGAGGAAGACGGCGACGTGCGGGTGTTTATCGAACACAACGACAACTTCCGCCTGCCGGCCAACCCGGAAACGCCGGTGATCATGATTGGCCCGGGCACCGGCATCGCGCCGTTCCGCGCCTTTATGCAGCAGCGCGACGCCGACGGCGCCGGCGGCAAAAACTGGCTGTTCTTCGGCAACCCGCACTTCACCGAAGATTTCCTGTATCAGGTCGAATGGCAGCGCTACGTGAAAGACGGCCTGCTGACCCGCATCGATCTGGCCTGGTCCCGCGACCAGCAACATAAAATATACGTACAAGACAAACTGCGCGAACAGGGCGCGGAAGTGTGGCGCTGGATTCAGGAAGGCGCGCACATTTACGTCTGCGGCGATGCCAATCGCATGGCGAAAGACGTGGAAAACACATTACTGGAACTGGTGGCCGAGCACGGTGGCATGGATACCGAGCAGGCGGATGAATTTTTAAGTGAGCTGCGCCTTGAGCGCCGTTATCAGCGAGATGTTTACTGATGAGTGATAAACACCCCGGGCCTTTGGTAGTCGAAGGCAAACTGGCCGATGCGGAGCGCATGAAGAAGGAGAGCAACTTCCTGCGCGGCACCATCGCCGAAGATTTGAACGACGGCCTGACCGGCGGCTTCAACGGCGACAACTTCCTGTTGATCCGTTTTCACGGCATGTATCAGCAGGATGACCGCGATATTCGCGCCGAACGCGCCGAGCAGAAGCTGGAGCCGCGCCACGCCATGATGCTGCGCTGCCGCCTGCCGGGCGGCATCATCAGCCCGCAGCAGTGGCTGGGCATCGACAAGTTCGCGCAGGAGAGCACGCTGTACGGCAGCATTCGCATCACCAACCGCCAGACGTTCCAGTTTCACGGCATTCTGAAAGGCAACGTCAAACCGGTGCACCAGCTGCTGAACCGCCTGGGGCTGGACGCGTTGGCGACCGCCAACGACGTCAACCGCAACGTGCTGTGCACCTCCAACCCGGTGGAGTCCGAGCTGCATCAGGAAGCCTACGAGTGGGCGAAGAAGATCTCCGAACACCTGCTGCCGCGCACCCGCGCCTACGCAGAGGTGTGGCTGGATCAGGAGAAGGTGGCCACCACCGACGAAGAGCCGATTCTGGGGCCGACCTACCTGCCGCGCAAATTCAAAACCACGGTGGTGATCCCGCCGCAGAACGACGTCGATCTGCACGCCAACGACATGAACTTCGTGGCGATCGCCGAAAACGGCAAGCTGGTGGGCTTCAACCTGCTGGTGGGCGGCGGGCTGTCCATCGAACACGGCAACAAGAAGACCTACGCGCGGCAGGCCAGCGAATTCGGCTACATTCCGCTCGAGCATACGCTGGCGGTGGCGGAAGCGGTGGTGACCACGCAGCGCGACTGGGGCAACCGCACCGATCGCAAGAACGCCAAAACCAAATACACGCTGGAGCGCGTCGGGGTGGACGTTTTCCGCGCCGAAGTGGAAAAGCGCGCCGGTATCACCTTCGCGCCGATCCGGCCGTATGAATTCACCGGCCGCGGCGATCGCATCGGTTGGGTGAAGGGCATCGACGATCAGTGGCACCTGACGCTGTTTATCGAGAACGGCCGCCTGCTGGACTATCCGGGGCGCCCGCTGAAGACCGGCATGGCGGAGATCGCCAAGATCCATAAAGGCGACTTCCGTCTGACGGCGAACCAAAACGTGATCATCGCCGGCGTGCCGGAAAGCGAGAAGGCGAAGATCGAAGCCCTGGCGCGCGAGCATGGCCTGATCGACGACGAGATCAGTGAGCAACGCAAGAACTCGATGGCCTGCGTATCGTTCCCGACCTGCCCGTTGGCGATGGCGGAGGCCGAGCGCTTCCTGCCGCAGTTCGTCACCAAGGTGGAAGGGATCATGCATCGGCACGGGGTGGGCGACGAGCATATCGTGCTGCGCATCACCGGCTGCCCGAACGGCTGCGGCCGCGCGCTGCTGGCGGAGCTGGGGCTGGTGGGCAAGGCGGTCGGCCGCTATAACTTGCATTTGGGCGGCAACCGCGAAGGCACGCGCATTCCGCGTATGTACCGCGAGAACATCAACGAAGACGAGATCCTGAGCGAGATCGACCTGCTGGTGGGGCGCTGGGCGAAGGAGCGCAACGCCGGCGAAGGCTTCGGCGACTTCACCATCCGCGCGGGCATCGTCAAACCGGTGCTGGATCCGGCGCGAGATTTCTGGGAGTGAGGCCGGGCGGCCCCTGGGGCAGAGGGGCCGCACAGGTAATTTCAAGTAGCAGGAGAGACAACATGGCTGAATTCGATCTGGCGGCGCTGAACGCGTTGCCCAAATCCGGGCAGGCGCTGGCATTGGCGGTGGTCAACGGCCAACTGGAGACCCTCAGCGCCGAACAGCGCGTTGCATGGGCGCTGGAGCATCTGCCCGGCGAGTTCGTACTCTCGTCCAGTTTCGGCATTCAGGCGGCGGTATGCCTGCACCTGGTGACGCGCATCCGGCCGGATATCCCGGTGATCCTGACCGACACCGGTTACCTGTTCCCGGAAACCTACCGCTTTATCGATCAACTGACCGACCAGCTGAAGCTGAATCTGCAGGTGTTCCGCGCCGAACAGTCTCCCGCCTGGCAAGAGGCGCGCTACGGCAAGCTGTGGGAACAGGGCGTGGAAGGGATTGAGAAGTACAACCAGATCAACAAGGTCGAGCCGATGAACCGCGCGCTGGAGACGCTGGGGGCGCAGAGCTGGTTCGCCGGCCTGCGGCGCGAGCAGTCCGGCAGCCGCGCCAATCTGCCGGTGCTGGCGGTGCAGCGTGGGGTGTTCAAGATCCTGCCGATCATCGACTGGGACAACCGCAAGATTTACCAGTACCTGACCGAACATGGGCTGAGCTATCACCCGCTGTGGGAGCAGGGCTACCTGTCGGTAGGCGATACCCACACCACCCAGAAGTGGGAGCCGGGCATGAGCGAGGAAGAGACGCGTTTCTTCGGCCTGAAGCGCGAGTGCGGCTTGCACGAAGGCTAAACGGCGCGATCAACATGACAGGGCTCAGTTCAATGCTGGGCCCTGTTTTTTTGCGGGCTACTTTTTCTTCTGTGCTTTCGGCGGGTGCGCCTGCGCCAGCTCTTTGATCAGCGGCAGCAGGATCTGCACGCTTTCGCGGCTGCGTTTGTCGATCCGCCCCGGCAGATAGCGATCCAGATACTGCAGGTTGTCATACTGCGGGCGGTGCCAGGTGATGCCCTGCGGGAAGTGCGGGCTGACGGCGCGCTGCTGGTAGCCGTCCTTGTCGCCCAGCGACCAGTTGGTGGCCTCCACTGACAGCACCGGGATGCCTGCGGCGTCGAACACCTCTTGATCGGAGCAGCAGCCGGTGCCCTTCGGATGCTGGGCGCTACCCGGATTGCTGGCGGCGGCGATGCCGTAGCGGTGGGCGATATCCAGCGCGCGATCGCGGGAGCGTTTCGCCATTTGCGGCGGCGTGTTGCGCCCGGCGTTGAAGTACAGACGATCGCCGGTGATCAGGCTGTCGAGGTTGATCACCAGCACGGTGTTGCTTTTCTCTTCCGCGCTCATGCGTTGCAGGTAGTTTTGTGCGCCCAGCGAGCCGATCTCTTCGGCACTGGTGGCGACGAAGCGCAGGCCGTAGGCGGTGGGGATGCTTTTCAGGCGCTCCGCCAGTTCCAGCATCACGCCGATGCCGGAGGCGTTGTCGTCGACGCCCTGCAGCGTCAGGCCGCCGAGGTTGTTATCCAGGTCTTCGTCGCTCTGCGGCGTGTAGGTGTCGAAGTGGGCGACAATCACTATTTGTTTCGGGCTGTCGCCGTTGCGGGCGGCGATCACCGAGCTGGCGGTGACGTTGTTCCAATTCTTCTTGCCGTCTTTGCTGGTGTAGAGATAGCGCGTGTTGACGCTGCGAATATCGCTTTGATAACCCATCTTGCTGAACTGCTGCTTCAGGTAGTCGGCGGTGAGCAATTCGGCCGGGCTGCCCGCCATGCGGCCGGGGAAGTAAGTGGCGATGTGGCGGGTCTGTTCGGCGGCGAAACGGCCCATTGGCGCGTCTTTTGCGGGCTGTGCGGCACAAACGCTGAAGACGCCGCCGAGTGCGAGGGCCAGCAGGCTGGTCTTCAGGTAAAAACGGGAAAACATACCGAAAAATCCTTCTTTGCTATCGGCGCTGCCGATCATTTTTCTTCGGCACCCAGTATGAGACGCCGGGCGGCATTACACAATTTCCCCGTCTCTTAATTTTCGCGCGAATGCGCAAACCGTCGCCGCAGTTATCACCGTTTGCCTCTGGCGTTGCGGCCTATATTCCATAAAGGAACTAATCATTCCTTTTCGTCATTTCAGAGGCTAAATCTCAGCCCGTATAGTCACACTATCTTTCTGTTATATGAAAAGGCTGTTGTGGACTATCTACCAATATTTGCCGACCTGAAACAACGTCCGGTGCTGGTCGTTGGCGGCGGTGACGTGGCTGCGCGCAAAGTCGATCTGCTTCAGCGCGCCGGGGCTGAAATACGGATAGTTGCGCAGTCGCTCTCACCGGAACTGGAACAACAACGTCAGCAAGGGCAACTGCTCTGGCTGGGGAAAACCTTTGACCCGCAACAGCTGGACGACGTGTTTCTGGCGATCGCCGCCACGGACGACAACGCGCTGAATGCCGCGGTGTTCGCCGAAGCGGATAAACGCCGGGTGTTGGCCAACGTGGTGGACGATCAGCCGCGCTGTTCGTTCATCTTCCCGTCGATCATCGATCGCTCGCCGCTGGTGGTGGCGGTGTCGTCCAGCGGCCAGGCGCCGGTGCTGGCGCGGTTGCTGCGCGAAAAGCTGGAGGCGTTGCTGCCCGCCAGTTTGGGGCAGATGGCGCAGGTGGCGGGCCGCTGGCGCGGCCAGGCCAAACAGCGGCTGGCCTCGATCGGCGAACGTCGTCGTTTCTGGGAGAAAACCTTCGGCGGCCGTTTCGCCACGCTGGTGGCCAACGGCCAGACGGCGCAGGCGGAGCGGCAGCTGGAGCAGGATTTGCAAAGCTTCGCCGCAGGCGATGAAGGCGTGCAGGGCGAGATAGCCCTGGTGGGCGCCGGGCCGGGCGACGTGGGGCTGTTGACCCTGCGCGGGCTGCAGGTGATGCAGCAGGCGGACGTGGTGCTGTATGACCATCTGGTCAGCGGCGAGATCCTCGATCTGGTGCGCCGCGACGCCGAACGCATCTGCGTGGGCAAGCGCGCCGGCGCGCACTCGGTGATCCAGGAAGAGACCAACCGGCTGCTGGTGGAGCTGGCGCAGCAGGGCAAACGCGTGGTGCGCCTGAAGGGCGGCGATCCGTTCATCTTTGGCCGCGGCGGCGAAGAGCTGCAGGTGGCCGCCGCCGCCGGCATCCCGTTCCAAGTGGTGCCGGGTGTCACGGCCGCCGCGGGGGCGACCGCCTACGCCGGCATTCCGCTGACGCACCGCGACCACGCGCAGAGCGTGACCTTTATCACCGGCCACTGCCGCCCCGACGGCGATGGCCTGGACTGGGCCGATCTGGCCCGGGCGCGGCAGACGCTGGCTATCTACATGGGCACCATGAAGGCGGCGGACATCAGCCAACGCCTGATCGCCCACGGCCGCGCTGCCGATACGCCGGTGGCGGTGATCAGCCGCGGCACGCGCGCCGATCAGCAGGTGCAGATCGGCACGCTGGATCAACTGGAACATCTGGCCCAACGGGCGCCGCTGCCGGCGCTGCTGGTGATTGGCGAAGTGGTGGAACTGCACCATCAAATCGCCTGGTTCGGGCATCAATCGCAGACGGAAGGGGCCGCGCGCCCGGCCGTCGTGAATTTGGCATAGGCAAGGCTTTTAAGGATCTGTTATGGACGAAAAACGACTCACTCATTTGCGGCAATTGGAGGCGGAGAGTATCCATATCATCCGTGAAGTCGCCGCTGAATTCGCCAACCCGGTGATGCTGTATTCCATCGGTAAAGACTCTTCCGTGATGCTGCATCTGGCGCGCAAGGCGTTCTTCCCCGGCACGTTGCCGTTCCCGCTGCTGCACGTCGATACCGGCTGGAAGTTCCGCGAAATGTACGAATTCCGCGATCGCACCGCGAAGGAGTACGGCTTCGAGCTGCTGGTGCATAAAAACCCGGAAGGGGTGGCGATGGGCATCAACCCGTTTGTGCACGGCAGCGCCAAGCATACCGACATCATGAAGACCGAGGGCCTGAAGCAGGCGTTGAACAAGTATGGTTTCGACGCCGCCTTTGGCGGTGCGCGGCGCGACGAGGAGAAATCGCGCGCCAAAGAGCGCATCTATTCGTTCCGCGATCGCTTCCACCGCTGGGATCCGAAAAACCAGCGGCCGGAGCTGTGGCACAACTACAACGGCCAGATCAACAAAGGGGAGAGCATCCGCGTCTTCCCGCTGTCGAACTGGACCGAGCTGGATATCTGGCAGTACA
>OJZQ01000180.1_pt1 | contig 21046 bp, 17 predicted proteins | sample 1610471 | NCBI WGS metagenome assembly OJZQ01 (sample SAMN04436655, study PRJEB24849) | human gut metagenome | biome: human gut; feature: NICU; material: stool | host: Homo sapiens | place: USA: Saint Louis, MO | collected 2010-05-13 | reverse complement strand
CCTTTCGATCATCCCGCTCAGGCGTTGCCGCAGCAGCGCCTCGGCGATCGAGCTGTCCGGCGTGTCGTCCGGCTCGCGGAGAATGTTGCGGGTACCGTCCTGCGAGTCGCCGTATATATACATGTCCCAGCGCCCGGCGAGGATCACCCCGCCCGGCCGCTGCTGTTCGACGAACTCGAGCATCTGCTGGTTGAAACGCAGGCAAGTGTCCTTTTCCAGCATCCCCAGCAACGGCGGACAGCCCGCCAGCGAAGCCTGCCAGATCGGCAGTCGGCGACTGGTAGCCAGTTCGCGCAGCAGCGGGCTCAACGCCGCGGAATGGCTGTCGCCCCAACTGACCAGCAGCGGTCGTTCGGCAGCCAGTTCCGCCGGGAAGCGGCAGATGCTTTCCTGACTGAGCGCCTTCTTGTCGAACATGCAGTCGGTCTGCCCATCGCGCCATTTGGACGCCTTGGCATAACGCAAGGCTTCCTCGGAAAGACGCGACGGCACGCCGTCGTAATGCCGCACCAACTGGCCGATGACTCCCAGCAGCAGCAAGCTGCACAGCGCCGCGCCAAGCATCTGCCGGCGCCCGGCGAACAGCTTGCGCTCGCGGAACGGTGCCTCGACGCAGTACAGCGACAGTGCCGCCAGGCCGATGCTCGCCGCCAGCAACCCCAGGCGTGCCGGCAGGCCCAGGGTTTCCAGTGCGTGGTACTGGACGAAGACGTACAGCGGCCAGTGCCAGAGGTACAGCGAATAGGAGATCAGACCGAACCAGACCAGCGGTTGCCAGCCCAGCAGGCGGCGAACCCAGGTGTCGCCGGCGCCGTTGGCCCAGATCAGCAGGGCGGTGCCAAGCACCGCCGGCAGCGCCGCGAGGCCGGGGAAAGGAGTGTCGCTGTCGTAGAAGAACACCGGCAGGAGAATCGCCGCTATGCCGAGGGTGGCCGCCAGTTGCAGGGACCACTGCGAATGACCGCGGCTAGCGCCCGGCAGCAACGCCAGCACGGCACCCGCCAGGAGTTCCCAGGCGCGCATCGGCAGGAGGAAGAATGCACTGCCAGGTCGCTGGCTCACCGCCCAGACGCTGGCCGCCAGCGATAGCGCCAGGACCGCGAGGAGGATGGCGAGCCGCCAGCGCAGCAGGCGCCCGGAGATCGCGGCCAGCAGTAGCGGGAAGAGAATGTAGAACTGCTCTTCCACCGACAACGACCAGGTATGCAATAGCGGCTTGAATTCGGACGCGGCGTCGAAATAGCCATCCTGCTTCCAGAACAGGATGTTCGAGGCGAACATCGTCTGGTAACGCACCGCACGACCCAGTTGCTCGTAGTCCCGCGGCTCCATCAGGAACCAGCCGGCCGCCAGGCTGACGGCCATCATAACGAACAAAGCGGGGAGGATGCGTCGCGCCCGGCGAGCCCAGAAATCGACGAAGCTGAAACGCCCGGCCTGCCGATCGCGCCGGATGATCGAAGTGATCAGGTAGCCGGAAATCACCAGAAAGACATCGACGCCGACATACCCGCCGGTGAAACCGCCCAAGCCCAAGTGATAGAACACCACCGGCAAGATGGCCAGTGCGCGCAATCCATCGATATCTCTTCGATAAGGCAGGCTCGACATCTATTTTTCTCCAGGCATGAAAAAAGGCGCTCCGGTCAAACCGGAGCGCCTTCTTCAATTCCCTGGAAGACTACTTCCGTTTCATCGAATCGAAGAACTCATCGTTGGTCTTGGTCTGCTTGAGCTTGTCGATGAGGAATTCGATCGCGGAGATCTCGTCCATCGGGTGCAGGATCTTGCGCAGGATCCACATGCGCTGGAGCTCGTCCTCGCTGGTCAGCAGCTCTTCGCGGCGGGTACCCGAACGGTTGATGTTGATGGCCGGGAACACGCGCTTCTCGGCGATCTTGCGATCCAATGGGAGTTCCATGTTGCCGGTACCCTTGAATTCCTCGTAGATCACCTCGTCCATCTTCGAGCCGGTTTCCACCAACGCCGTGGCGAGAATCGTAAGAGAACCGCCCTCTTCGATGTTCCGCGCGGCGCCGAAGAAGCGCTTCGGCTTCTCCAGGGCATGGGCGTCGACACCGCCGGTGAGCACCTTGCCGGAGCTGGGGATCACGGTGTTGTAGGCCCGCGCCAGACGGGTGATGGAGTCGAGCAGGATGACCACGTCCTTCTTGTGCTCGACCAGGCGCTTGGCCTTCTCGATCACCATCTCGGCGACCTGTACGTGACGGGTCGGCGGTTCGTCAAAGGTCGAGGCGACCACTTCGCCGCGCACGGTGCGCTGCATTTCGGTCACTTCCTCAGGGCGCTCGTCGATCAGCAGGACGATCAGGTGGCATTCGGGGTTGTTGCGGGTGATGTTGCTGGCGATGTTCTGCAGCATGATGGTCTTGCCCGCCTTCGGCGGCGCCACGATCAGGCCGCGCTGGCCCTTGCCGATCGGCGCGCAGAGATCGATGACGCGGCCGGTCAGGTCTTCGGTGGAGCCGTTGCCGGCTTCCATCTTCATCCGCTCGTTGGGGAACAGCGGCGTCAGGTTCTCGAAGAGAATCTTGTTCTTCGCATTCTCCGGACGATCGAAGTTGATCGAGTCGACCTTGAGCAGGGCGAAGTAACGCTCGCCCTCTTTCGGCGGCCGGATCTTGCCGATGATGGTGTCGCCCGTGCGCAGGTTGAAGCGCCGGATCTGGCTCGGCGAGACATAGATGTCGTCGGGGCCGGCCAGGTAGGAAGAGTCGGCGGAGCGCAGGAAGCCGAAGCCGTCCTGAAGAATCTCCAGCACGCCATCGCCGGAGATCTCTTCACCACTTTTCGCGTGCTTCTTCAGCAGGGCGAAGATGATGTCCTGCTTGCGCGAACGGGCCATGTTTTCCAGGCCCATGGCATCGGACATTTCCAGCAGTTCGGCAATCGGCTTTTGCTTGAGTTCGGTCAGATTCATAGGAAAGAGATAGGTACGCAGAAAGAGGAATTGGAGAAAGCGTCGAGCTTGGGAAAGCCGTGTCGCAAGGGGGCGACAGGAGCGCTAGAAAATTCGAGTAGGAAGTGCGTCCGGGACGGCATGCAGAAGGCGACGGAAAAAACGTCGCGAACCCGAATTTAACACCGTGGCCGCGTGGCGTCTATAGAAACGCAAAAAAAAGCCCCGCGAATCGCGGGGCTTTCCAGCGAGGCCTGGGCCCGGCTCAGATATTGGCGTCGAGGAAGGCCGCCAGCTGCGACTTGGACAGTGCGCCGACCTTGGTCGCCTCGACATTGCCGTCCTTGAACAGCATCAGGGTAGGGATGCCACGCACGCCGTACTTCGGCGGGGTGTCCTGGTTCTCGTCGATGTTCAGCTTGCAGACCTTCAGCTTGCCCTGATAGTCCCTGGCGACTTCGTCCAGCACCGGCGCGATCATCTTGCACGGACCGCACCACTCGGCCCAGTAGTCCACCAGCACAGGGCCGTCGGCCTTCAGCACGTCCTGCTCGAAGCTGGCATCAGTAACGTTGACGATATGTTCGCTCATGAAATCTCTCCGTAGTCGGACGCGAATTGAAACGCGAAAGTGCCGACCATCATATCCCGCCTTGACCCTCGCCGGAAGGCGCAGCCGATTGAGAGTCTCTATCGTTGGTCGGCTGATTCCCGATTGATCGGCTGCCGCATTGGCGACCCTCGCCCTATCGTGGCAGGATGGCGCAGTTTTCCAATGGACTTGCAAAGCATGCCGCAAAAACCTGCCGAGGCATTCCCGCTGATTGCCGCCCTGGACCTGGGTTCCAACAGTTTCCACCTCTGTCTGGCCAAGGCCAATATCCACGGCGAAGTCCGCATCCTCGAACGGCTGGGCGAGAAGGTCCAACTGGCCGCCGGCCTCGACGAGGAGCGCAATCTCAGCGAGGAGGCCACCCAGCGCGGCCTCGACTGCCTGCGCCGCTTCGCCCAGTTCATCAGCGGCATGCCCCAGGGTTCCGTACGCGTGGTCGCGACCAACGCCTTGCGCGAGGCGCGCAACCGCAGCGATTTCATCCGTCGCGCGGAAGAGGTTCTCGGCCATCCCGTGGAAGTCATCTCCGGCCGCGAGGAAGCCCGCCTGATCTACCTCGGCGTCGCCAACAGCATGCCCGACAGCGGCGGTCGCCGGCTGGTCAGCGACATCGGCGGCGGCAGCACCGAGTTCATCATCGGCCAGGGTTTCGAGTCCGAGCTGCGGGAAAGCCTGCAGATGGGTTGCGTCAGCTACACCCAACGCTACTTCCGCGACGGCAAGATCACCCCGGCCCGCTACGCCCAGGCGTACACCGCCGCACGCCTGGAACTGATGGGCATCGAGAACAGCCTGCGGCGCCTCGGCTGGCAACAGGCGGTCGGCGCCTCCGGCACCATCCGCGCAGTGGCGCTGGCGATCAAGGCCGGTGGCCACGGCAACGGCGAGATCAGCCCGGACGGACTGGCCTGGCTGAAGCGCAAGGTGCTCAAGCTCGGCGACGTGGAGAAGCTCGATCTGGAAGGGATCAAGCCGGACCGCCGGACCATCTTCCCGGCCGGACTGGCCATTCTCGAAGCGATCTTCGACGCGCTGGAACTGGAACAGATGGTTCACTCCGAGGGCGCCCTGCGCGAAGGCGTTCTCTACGACCTGGTCGGCCGTCACCAGCACGAGGACGTGCGCGAACGCACCATCAGCTCGCTGATGCAGCGCTACCACGTCGATCCGGAGCAGGCTTCGCGGGTGGAGGCCAAGGCCCTCAAGGTGCTTGCCGAAGTCGGCGACGCCTGGGAGCTGAACGGCGAACTGCACCGCGACCTGCTGAGCTGGGGCGCACGGGTCCACGAGATCGGCCTGGACATCGCCCATTACCACTACCACAAGCACGGCGCCTACCTGATCGAGCACTCCGACCTGGCTGGCTTCTCGCGCCAGGACCAGCAGATGCTGTCGCTACTGGTACGCGGCCACCGCCGCAACATTCCGGCGGACAAGCTGGCGGAGTTCGCCGAGGAAGGCGACAAGCTGGTACGCCTGTGCATCGTGCTGCGCTTCGCGATCCTCTTCCACCACATTCGCGGCACCCAGGAAATGCCCTCGGTGCGTCTGAAGGCAGAGCCCAAGAGCCTTTCGGTGACCTTCCCCGAGGGCTGGCTGGAAGCCAACCCGCTGACCCAGGCCGACTTCGCCCAGGAAGCCGAATGGCTCAAGCGGGTCGGCTACAGCCTCAACGTGCGGTAAGCACCGGCGCGGCCAGCTTCTCCAGCAGGGTCGCCTGGGTATTGCGGGGGTTCTGGTTACCGGTGGGACTGAGCCGCTGGTAGCTACCGTCGGCCTGCAACACCCAGGCCTGGGTGTTGTCGGTCAGGTACGTTTCCAGTTCCTTCTTGACCCGCTGCACCAGCTTCTTGCCTTCCACCGGGAAGCAGGTCTCGACGCGCATGTCGAGGTTGCGCTCCATCCAGTCGGCGCTGGAGAGATAGAGCTTCTCGTCGCCGCCGTTGAGGAAGTAGTAGATGCGGCTGTGCTCGAGGAAGCGCCCGATGATCGAGCGCACGTGGATATTGTGCGAGACCCCCGGGATGCCCGGCCGCAGGCAGCACATGCCACGCACCACCAGGTCGATCCTGACCCCGGCCTGGCTGGCCTTGTACAGGGCGCGGATGACCTTCGGATCGGTCAGCGAGTTGACCTTGGCCATGATGTGCGCAGGCTGGCCGAGCGCCGCCTGGGCCGCCTCGCGGTTGATCATTTCCAGCAGGTTCTTCTTCAGGGTGAACGGCGCATGCAACAGCTTCTTCATGCGCAGCGTCTTGCCCATCCCGATCAGTTGGTTGAACAGCTTGTGCAGGTCCTCGCAGAGCGCCACGTCGGCGGTCAGCAGGCTGTAGTCGGTGTACAGGCGGGCGTTGCCGGCATGGTAGTTGCCGGTGCCCAGGTGCGCGTAGCGGCGCAGTTCGCCGTCCTCGCGACGGAGGATCAGCATCATCTTGGCGTGGGTCTTGAAGCCGACCACGCCGTAGATCACTACCGCGCCGGCCTGTTGCAGGCGGCTGGCCAGTTGCAGGTTGGACTCTTCGTCGAAGCGGGCGCGCAGCTCGATCACCGCGGTGACCTCCTTGCCGTTGCGTGCCGCCTCGACCAGGGCGTCGACGATCTCAGAGTTGGCACCGCTGCGGTACAGGGTCTGCTTGATCGCCAGCACGTTCGGATCCTTGGCGGCCTGGCGCAGCAGGTCGATCACCGGGGTGAAGGACTCGAACGGGTGCATCAGCAACACGTCGAGCTTGCTGAGGACGTTGAAGAGGTTTTCCTTCTTCTGCAAAAGACGCGGGATCGCCGGGGTGAAGGGCGGGTACTGCAGCTCCGGATGGCTTTCCAGGCCGGTGACGCTGAACAGGCGGGTCAGGTTGACCGGGCCGCTGACCTTGTACAACTCGCTTTCGGACAGGCCGAACTGCTTGAGCAGGTAGTTGGTCAGGTTCTGCGGGCAGGTATCCACCACCTCCAGGCGTACCGCGTCCCCGTAGCGACGCGAGAACAGCTCGCCGCGCAGAGCGCGGGCCAGGTCCTCGACATCCTCGGTGTCCACCGACAGGTCGGCGTTGCGGGTCAGGCGGAACTGGTAGCAGCCCTTCACCTTCATGCCGGGGAACAGGTCGTCGGCGTGGGCGTGGATCATCGACGACAGGAACACGTAGTTGTCACCCTCGCCGCCAACGTCTTCCGGCAGCCTGATGATCCGTGGCAGCAGGCGCGGCGCCGGGATGATCGCCAGGCCGGAGTCGCGGCCGAAGGCATCCATCCCCTCCAGCTCGACGATGAAGTTGAGGCTCTTGTTCACCAGCAGCGGGAACGGATGGGTCGGGTCGAGGCCGATCGGGGTGATGATCGGCGCGATCTCGTCGCGGAAGAAGCGCCGCACCCAGGTCTTGATCTTCAGCGTCCAGTGACGCCGGCGGATGAAGCGGATCTGGTGCTTGGCCAGCTCCGGCAACAGGGTCTCGTTGAGGATCCGGTACTGCCGCGATACCTGCTCGTGGACCAGCTCGCTGATCCGCGCCAGGGCCTGGTGCGGCAGCAGGCCGTCGGCGCCGGCCTGCTCGCGGGCGAAGGTGATCTGCTTCTTCAGGCCGGCGATGCGGATCTCGAAGAATTCGTCGAGGTTGCTCGAGAAGATGAGGAGGAACTTCAGCCGCTCCAGGAGCGGGTAGGACTCGTCCAGCGCCTGTTCGAGCACGCGGATGTTGAACTGCAACTGGGAGAGCTCGCGATGAATGTACAGGCTGCTGTCATCCACGCTGGGAACCACCGCAGGTGGCGTTTCCACCGGGATCGTTTCGGCCATCTTCACTTCTGCTTCGCTTTCCACGTTCGCCACTACGGTTTCGTCGGCGGCGATACGTTCGATCTCATCAAGTCCTTGCTGCGTATTCATTCATCTTCCCGAGGGGGTCAACGCCCCCGTCTTAATTGTTCTGCGGCCTGCTTGGCGAAGTAGGTCAGAATGCCATCGGCGCCGGCACGTTTGAAGGCGGTAAGGGATTCGAGGATCACCGATTCGGCCAGCCAGCCGTTCTGGATGGCGCCCATGTGCATCGCATACTCGCCGCTGACCTGGTAGACAAAGGTCGGGGCGCGGAATTCATCCTTCACCCGACGCACGATGTCGAGGTAGGGCATGCCCGGCTTGACCATCACCATGTCGGCGCCTTCGGCCAGGTCGGCGGCCACTTCGTGAAGTGCCTCGTCGCTGTTCGCCGGATCCATCTGGTAGGTGGCCTTGTTGCCCTTGCCGAGGTTCGAAGCCGAGCCGACCGCATCGCGGAACGGACCGTAGTAGGCGCTGGCGTACTTGGCCGAGTAGGCCATGATCCGCACATTGGTGTGACCGGCAGACTCCAGGGCCTCGCGGATCGCACCGATGCGACCGTCCATCATGTCCGAGGGCGCTACCACCTGGGCGCCGGCCTCGGCGTGGGACAGCGCCTGCCGTACCAGCACGTCGATGCTGACGTCGTTGAGGACGTAACCATCGTCATCCAGGATGCCGTCCTGGCCATGGGTGGTGAACGGGTCGAGCGCCACGTCGGTGATGATGCCCAGCTCCGGAAAGCGCTCGCGCAGGGCGCGGGTGGCGCGCTGGGCGATGCCTTCCGGGTTGTATGCCTCGGCGGCGTCCAGGGACTTCTTCTCCACCGGGGTCACCGGGAACAGCGCCAGCGCCGGAATGCCCAGGGCCACCCACTCTTCCGCCTCGATCAGCAACTGGTCGATGGACAGGCGCTCGACGCCGGGCATCGACGGAATGCTTTCACGCTGGTTGACCCCATCGAGGACGAACACCGGCAGGATCAGGTCGTCGACGGTGAGGACATTCTCGCGGACCAGGCGGCGGGAGAAGTCATCGCGGCGATTGCGCCGCAGGCGGGTGTAGGGATAGGCGCGGTTGGCGGGAGTGAAGCTCACGGTTTACTCCAGGGCCCAGATAACGGGCACAGTGTGACAGTTATAGTCCCTGATTATGACGGATTGGCAACAAGCGACGACAGTGACTCAAGGTCGCGGCATCCTGCCGCACCGCCAATCATCGCAAAAAGCCAGCGGCAAAGGCCATTCATTGCACAATCAATGACCTGGGCCGTGACGATCGCGCTTTCCCCACGCCCTCAACCGAGTTAGGCTGCGCGTTCATTTCGCTTCGCTGCCCCGATGATGCTCCAACAATTCCTGCAGGACTTCGGCTATTTCGCCCTTTTTCTCGGTACTTTCTTCGAGGGCGAAACCATTCTCGTGCTGGCCGGGTTCCTTGCCTTCCGCGGCTACATGCAGCTGGATACCGTGATTCTCACCGCCTTCCTCGGCAGCTACGCCGGTGACCAACTCTGGTACTTCCTCGGACGCCGCCACGGCCGCCGGTTGCTGGCGCGCAAGCCGCGCTGGCAGAAGCTCGGCGACAAGGCGCTGGACCATGTGCGCCGCCATCCTGACCTGTGGGTGCTGAGTTTCCGCTTCGTCTACGGCCTGCGTACGGTGATGCCGGTGGCCATCGGCCTGTCCGGCTATCCACCGGCCCGCTATCTTCTTCTCAACGGCATCGGCGCCATCGTCTGGGCCGCCGCGCTGGGCTCCGCCGCCTACTATTTCGGCAGCGTACTGGAAGGCATGCTCGGCAACATCAAGAAATACGAACTCATGGTCCTCGGCGGCCTGATCGTGCTGGGCCTGCTGCTCTGGCTATGGCGGCGTTTCAAGACACCGCGCGGCAACGGCGCGGGCGGCAACGCCGACAAATCCGAGTGAACCCGCGCCGGCGCGACTGAACAGCCGGCCCCTTCGCACACTCCAACTGCTTGTACCCTCCGCTCCGGCTGGCCGCCGGGGCCGGCGGCTCGCTATGCTTGCGCGATACCGACCCCGGCCAGGCCCGTCCGGTCCGGATCCTGCGTTCCCAAGGAGTAAGCCTCATGCACAAGAAAGTTGCCGTCATCCTCTCCGGTTGTGGCGTCTACGATGGCGCGGAAATCCACGAAAGCGTGATCACCCTGCTCCGCCTCAGCCAGCGCGGCGCCGAGGCACAATGCTTCGCGCCGAACATCGCCCAGCACCATGTGGTCAACCACCTGACCGGCGAGGAAATGCCGGAAAGCCGCAATGTCCTGGTCGAGTCCGCGCGTATCGCCCGCGGCGAAGTCAAGGACCTGCGCGAAGCCCGCGCCGAGGACTACGACGCGCTGATCGTGCCCGGTGGCTTCGGCGCTGCGAAGAACCTCAGCGACTTTGCCATCAACGGCGCGCAATGCCAGGTGCAGCCGGACGTGCTGGCGCTGGCCAAGGCTTTCGCCGAAGCCGGCAAGCCAGTCGGGCTGATCTGCATCGCTCCGGCGATGGCGGCGAAGATCTACGGCGCCGGCGTCCAATGCACCATCGGCAACGACGCCGACACCGCCGACGCGCTGAAGCAGATGGGTGCCGAGCACATCGACGCGCCGGTGGACGAGATCGTCGAAGACAGCGCGCGCAAGCTGGTGACCACCCCGGCCTACATGCTCGCCCAGTCGATCGCCGAAGCCGCTTCCGGGATCAACAAGCTGGTCGACCGGGTGCTCGAACTGGTGGACCAGGACAAGGCCTGATCGGCCAAGCACGAGGGCGGTCGCGCCGCCGCCCTTTTCAAATCCGTGCCGCTACGCCAGCGTGCGTCTCGAAACCATCGAATCGAGACGCCGCGATGAGCGAAACGCCCTCCCCCGCCCTGCCTGACGACGTCCACCAACTGGTGGCGGATTTCTTCCAGCGCATCCCCTTCAACCGCATGCTCGGGATCCGCGTGGCGAGCCTCGGCCGCGAGCGGGTAGTCCTCGACCTGCCGATGAAGGACGAACTGATCGGCAACTTCGTCCAGGGCATTCTCCACGGCGGGGTGATCTCCAGCCTGCTCGACGTCACCGGCGGTGCGATGGCCCTGATCGGCGCCCTCGAACGGCATCGCGAACTGCCAGGCCACGAGCGCATGGCGCGGCTGTCGAAGCTCGGCACCATCGACTTGCGCGTCGACTACCTGCGCCCGGGACGCGGCCGGACGTTCACCGCCCATGCGGTGCCGCTTCGCTCGGGCAACAAGGTCGCAGTGGTGCGCTCGGAACTGCATAGCGACGACGGCACGCTGGTCGCCGTCGGTACCGGTACCTATCTGTGCGGCTGACTCGCGCGTAGATCGGCTTCCCGCTGCAGGCGGGTGAGCAGGCGGTCCAGGGCGTTGGCGAACGCCTGGCGGTCACGCTCACCGTAGGGCGCCTGGCCGCCGCCCATCTGCCCCTGGTCACGCAGGTCGGCCATCAGGTTGCGCATGGCCAGCTTATCGCCCATGTTCCGCGCGTCGAACTCGCGGCCGCGAGGATCGAGGGCGGCAACCTGTTTCTTGATCAGCCGATCGGCCAGCGGTACGTCGCTGCAGATCGCCAGGTCGCCCGGCTCGGCCTGCTCCACCAGGTAATCGTCAGCCGCATCCATCCCGCTTTCCACCACCACCAGACGCACGCAGGCGAACGGCGGCTTGACCTGCGGCTGGCCGGCGACCATCCAGACTTCCAGCTTGCGCTTGAGGGCGAACTTGCAGACCAGTTCCTTGGCCGCCTTGGGGCAGGCGTCGGCATCGATCCAGATACGCATGAACGGACTTCCGTAGAAATGACGACGGCCAGTATCGCACTGGCCGTCGTGGTTGCGCGAACCCGCTCAGTCGGCCGCGTTGGCCGCCGCACGCCGGCGCTCGACGATCCGGCTACGTCCGTAGAGCAGCGCGATGGCCACCAGCGCCATGGCCTGGGCCGACAGCGAATAGGCGTCGGCCTTGATCCCCAGCCAGTCGAAGTCGAAGAACGGCACCGGACGGGTGCCGATCACCCCGGCTTCCTGCAAGGCGATGACGCCATGTCCGGCGAACACCACCGAGAGCGCACAGAGCAACGCCGCGTTGATGCTGAAGAACAACCCCAGCGGCAGTTTCGCCGAACCACGCAGGATCACCCAGGCCAGGCCGATCAGCAGGACCACGGCGGTCGCCGCGCCGCCGATCACGGCATTGTGCCCGGCCGGTCCGGCCTGCAACCAGAGGGTTTCGTAGAACAGGATGACCTCGAACAACTCGCGGTAGACCGAGAAGAACGCCAGCACTGCGAAGCCGAAGCGTCCGCCACCGCCCACCAGGCTGCTGCGGATGTAGTCCTGCCAGGCTGCCGCGTGGCGGCGGTCGTGCATCCAGACGCCGAGCCAGAGCACCATCACGCAGGCGAACAGCGAGGTGAAGCCCTCCATCAGCTCGCGCTGGGCACCGCCGATATCGATCACATAGGCGGCCAACGCCCAGGTGGCGAAGCCGGCGACGAAGGCCAGCCCCCAGCCGACGTGCACGCCACGCACGGCACTTTCCTGCCCGGTATTGCGCAGGAAGGCGAGGATGGCGGCAAGCACCAGGATTGCCTCTACCCCTTCGCGCAACAGGATCAACAGGGCGGAAACGAAACTGATGGAGAAACTCAGCGAGTCGCCGCCAAGCTGCTTGGCGGCCTCCGCCAGCTTGCCCTTGGCCAGCTCCAGCTGTTGCGCCACCTGGGTTTCCGGGAGGCCATCGCGCAACGCCTGGCGGTAGGCCATCAGCTGCTTCTCGGTGGAGCGGCGCAAATCGGCGTCGACGTTGTCCAGCGAGCTTTCCACCAGCTCGAAGCCTTCCAGGTAGGCCGCCACCGACAGGTCGTAGGCCTGGTCGCGGTCACCTTCGCGATAGACCGCGAAGCTCTTGTCCAGGGTGGCGGCGGTATAGTCGATCAACTGCCCAGGACCGCGCTGCTCCAGCGGCGGATGCGCACGCAGGGCGCGGAAGCTCTCCGCAGCGGCCTCGCCGTCGTACTCGGCGACTTCGGCCGGAGTCTGCGTGGCCAGGGTCGCCAGCGGGTAGGCATGGGCCTTGTCCGGCTGCGCACTGCGGGCGCTCAGGCCGGCCACATAGCTGGCCAGATCCCAGCGCTGGCGTTCGTCGAGCTGGTCGGCGAACGCCGGCATGTCGGTGCCCGCCACGCCTAGGCCGATAACGTTACGCAGGTCGTAGAGGCTCAGGTGGTCGAGGCGCTGGCGATCGGTGAGGTTCGCTGGCGGCGGTTCCAGGCCGATGCCGGCGGGGCCGTCGCCCTTGCCCGCATCGCCATGGCAGATTGCGCACTGCTGGGCATAGATCGGCGCCGCGCGGCTCGGGTCGGGGGTGATCGCGGGGGTCTGCACCACCTGGTAGATATCCGCCACCCGTGCCTCGAGGTTGCGCGCCTGGAGGGCCACGTCCCTTCCCGGCAAGCGCTGCTCGATGGCCTGGCGCAGGCTGGCGACGCCCCTCTCCAGCTCGGCGCGCTCGGGGCGCATCGGCAGGGTCAGGACCAATGCCTGCAGGTTGCCGACGAACTCCACCTGTTCCTGGTATTCGCTGGGGTCGACGATCTTGCCGTCAGCCACGGTCGGCGGATAGTCGGCCGCCAGGTAACTCAACAGATGCAAGGCTTGGGAGGGGTCGACGGCCGTGTCGGCTAGAGCTCCAAGGCTGAACGCGCAGACCAGCGGCAGCAGCCACAGCAGGATTTTCGGAGGGTGCATGGCGAAGACGAAGTGAGAATGGAAGAGATTAAATTGTCCCTTCGCCTTCCCGCCCATGCAAGAAATACTCTGTAACAATCACGCCCATCAGCGTGTCGGGCGGCTCAGAGCGGCGCTCGGCGTACCGTCGCCAGCAGCCCCGCGGCACCGACGAACAGGCTGGCGAAGGTACGGTTCACCAGCTTCTGCTGGCGCGGCGAACGCAGTACGCGTAGCACGCGCGCAGCCAGCCCGGTGTAGCCGGCCATGACGATCAGGTCGACGACGATCATGGTGCCGCCCATGATCAGGTATTGCGCCAGCAGCGGCTGGTGCGGGTCGATGAACTGCGGCAGCACCGCGAGCATGAAGATCACCGCCTTGGGATTGCTGGCGTTGACCAGGAAACCACGCAGCACCAGGGTCAACGGTCGCCCCAGAGGCCGTTCGCCATCGGTGCTCAAGGCCTGTGGCGGCGCCTGCCACTGGCGCACCGCCAGGTACACCAGGTAGGCCACGCCGAACCACTTGATCAGGCTGAAAGCCAGTGCCGAGGTCGCCAGCAACGCACCGACGCCGGCGGCGACGATGGCGATCTGCAGGGCCAGGCCGATCTGCAGGCCCAGCGCGTTCCAGTAGCCTCGCGCAAAGCCGTACTGCAACCCGCAGGACATCGAGGCGATGGCTCCGGCGCCCGGCGACAGGCTGATGGCCCAGCAGGCGAGGAAGAAGGCGAACCAGGTACTGACGAGCATTGCACACCTCGGAAAGCGAACGCGGCTGGCGGCGGGAACGAAAAAGCCAGTGTGCACCAAGGCGGAGCAGCCGCACAGGTTTTCCGACCACGCGCCTCGCCCAACCTTTGCGGGCGCAACCTGGCGGACAGAAAAAACCCGGCAGATGCCGGGCTTTCCCGAGGATACGCGCTCAGCCATGTTGGGCGGACCACCGCGATGCGGCTATTCGCCCTGGCCCCGAACGCTCTCAGTCCGGCGAACCCTTGCGCAGCTTCACCGGCTCTTCGCCGCGCTTGCGCGCCAGGGCCCCGCGCAAGCGGATGTTCAGCGCCTCCACCGCCAGGGAGAAGGCCATGGCGAAGTAGACGTAGCCTTTCGGCACGTGCACTTCGAAGGACTCGGCCACCAGCACGGTGCCGACCACGATGAGGAACGACAGGGCGAGCATCTTCAGCGAGGGGTGTTTCTCGATGAAGTCGCTGATGGTGCCTGCCGCCAGCATCATCACGCCGACCGAGATGACGATCGCCGCGACCATCACCGGCACGTTCTGCACCAGACCGACGGCGGTGATCACCGAGTCCAGGGAGAAGATGATGTCGATGATCGCGATCTGGACGATGATGCCCATGAAGCCATGGACCTTGCCGCCGCTCTTCTGCTCTTCTTCCGCGCCTTCCAGGCTGTGGTAGATCTCCATGGTGCTCTTGAACAGCAGGAACAGGCCGCCGAAGAAGAGGATCAGGTCACGCCCGGAGATGCCCTGGCCGAACAGGTGGAACAGGTCGGTGGTCAGGCGCATGACCCAGGTGATCGAGAGCAACAGCAGGATCCGCGTGCCCATGGCCAGGGCCAGGCCGAAGAAGCGCGCCTTCGGTTGCTGGGCCGGCGGCAGGCGCCCGACCAGGATCGAGATGAAGATGATGTTGTCGATGCCGAGGACGATTTCCAGGGCGGTCAGGGTCAGGAACGCGACCCAGATTTCAGGACTGGCGAGCCATTCCATAGATGGTTATTTCCCGTTTTTTGTTGGAGTTGAAAAACCTGGCCCACGCCAGCGACGCACGGCTTTCTGGAAGAACAGGCTGTTGGGAACCTGCAGCAGCGGGCCCGGCGAGCCATCCTCGAGGGTTTCTTCCAGTGTCGTATACAAGAGATTGATGGCAACCACGCGTCCGGTGACGCCCGGTTTGTCGGCGCTATCGATCAGCTCCACGCGGTCGCCGATGCGGAACGGCCCGACGGTGAAGATCAGCAACGCACAGAACAGGTTGGAGAGCACGCTCCAGATGGCGAAGAAGGCTACCGCCGCCACCGCGGCGAAACCGGTCAGCGCGGTCCACAGCACTTCGGCGGACACGCCCAGGCGCTCCAGCACCATGATCAGTGCGCTGACCATGATCAGCCAGCGCAGGCCCCCACGCAGCGGCAGGAGCAGCTCCGGCGGCACCGGATAACGCTCCCCGATACGGGTCACCGTGCGTCGGACCAGGCGCTGTAGCAGCCAGGCGACCAGCAGGATGAGCAGGATCTGCATCGCCACCACCAGCGGCCCGCTCCAGGTCTGCGTCAACACCTGCAAGTCTTCCATCACTCACTGGCCTCTAGTTCTTTCTGCAGGGCTTCGAGGGTTTCCAGGGCCTCCAGCCAACGTTCCTCCAGCTCGCCTTCGCGAACCTTCAGGCTCGATTGTTCGGACAGCAACTCGCGCAATTCGTCCTTTCGCGATACGTCGTACAGGGCGCTGTCGCCCAGCCGCGCCTCGATAGCGGCTAGCTTTTCGTGCAGGCCGCCGAGTTCGCGCTCCAGCTTGTCGGCCTCGCGCTTGTGCGGCGCCAGCTGCTGGCGCAGCGCGGCCGCTGCCTGGCGCTGGGCGCGCTTGTCGGTGCGTTCGGTCGGCGCACCCGGCGCGGTCTCGGCCTGCGGCGCCTTGCGCGCGCGATAGTCGACCAGCCAACGGGCGTAATCGTCGAGATCGCCATCGAACGGCACCACGCGCCCATCGGCGACCAGGAGGAATTCATCGGTGGTGCTTTTGAGCAGGTGCCGGTCGTGGGAAACCACCAGGACCGCCCCGGAAAACTCCTGTAGAGCCATGGTCAAGGCCAGGCGCATTTCCAGGTCGAGGTGGTTGGTCGGCTCGTCGAGCAGCAGCAGGTTGGGCTTCTGCCAGGCGATCAGCGCCAGGGCCAGGCGCGCTTTCTCGCCACCGGAGAAGTTCAATACCGGCTCGTCCACCCGAACGCCGCGGAAGTCGAAGCCGCCGAGGAAGTCCTTGAGGGTCTGTTCGCGCTCGCCGGGGGCGATACGCTGCAGATGCAGCAACGGGCTGGCCTGTGGATCCAGCGAATCGAGCTGGTGCTGGGCGAAGTACCCGATGGCCAGGTTCTCGCCGCGCAGCAGGCGGCCGCCCAGCTCGGGCAGGTCCCCGGCCAGGGTCTTGATCAGCGTCGACTTGCCGGCGCCGTTGGGACCGAGCAGGCCGATCCGCGCACCGGGCACCAGTTGCAGCTTGACCTTCTCCAGCACCGCCTTGTCGCCATAGCCGAGACGGCCTTCGCCGAGATCCAGCAACGGCCGGGAGATCTTGTCCGACTCGCGGAAACTGAAATTGAACGGCGAATCGACATGTGCCGGCGCCAGTTCCTCTAGACGCTCCAGCGCCTTGATCCGGCTCTGCGCCTGGCGCGCCTTGGTGGCCTTGGCCTTGAAGCGGGCGATGAAGCTTTCCATGTGCGCACGCTGCGCCTGCTGTTTCTCGTAGGCCTGCTGTTGCTGAGCCAGCCGCTCGGCGCGGGTCCGCTCGAAAGCGGAATAGCCGCCGCGGTAGAGGATCAGCTTGCGGTTTTCCAGATGCACCACGTGGTCCACCACCGCATCGAGGAAGTCGCGGTCGTGGGAGATCAGCACCAGAGTGCCGGGATAACCCTTGAGCCACTCTTCCAGCCAGAGGATGGCGTCCAGGTCGAGGTGGTTGGTCGGTTCGTCGAGCAACAGCAGGTCGGACGGGCACATCAGCGCCTGCGCCAGGTTCAGGCGCATCCTCCAACCACCGGAGAAATCACCGACCCGGCGCTCCATCTGCTCGCTGCTGAAGCCGAGCCCGGCCAGCAGCTTGCGCGCCCGTGCATCGACGGTATAACCGTCGGCGTTGTCCAGCTCGGTATGCAGGCGCGCCAGGGCAGAACCGTCGTGCGCCGCTTCGGCGACGGCCAGCGCCGCCTGGATCTCGCGCAGGCGACTGTCGCCGTCGAGCACGTAATCCACCGCCAGGCGATCCAGGGTATCGACCTCCTGGCGCATGTGCGCGATGCGCCAGTCGGCGGGCAACAGGCAGTCGCCGGCATCCTGCCCGAGCTGGCCGCGCAACAGCGCGAACAAGCTGGACTTGCCAGCGCCATTGGCCCCGATGAGACCGGCTTTCTGGCCGGCGTGCAGGGTCAGTTCAGCAGCTTCCAGGAGGCGCTGCGGCCCGCGCTGTAGCGTAAGATTGAGGAGTCGGATCATGGCGGCGGAGTTTATCAGTTTCGCCCTTGCGGAGCGTGAGGCTGTATGACTGGAAATGTCTGGAAATTCGCGGTGGACGTCTATGCCCGGCCGGGCGTGGAAACGGCTTGCCTCGCGCTTCAGGAGCAAGGTGCGGACGTCTGCCTGTTGCTGGTCGCCGCCTGGCTTGGCAGGCGCGGTGTGAGCTGCTCGAAAGAACGCGCCCAGATCCTGGAGAACGCCGCGCGTCCCTGGCGCGAAACGGTCATCGAACCCCTGCGCAGATTGCGTTGCGCCTGGCGCGAAGCGGCAACCCACGACGCCTGCCTGGCCGAACTCCGCGAGGAAATGAAGGCCCAGGAACTACGAGCGGAACGGGAACACCTGCAACGCCTGGCCGACCTGGCCACAGCCTGGCTGGAGGGCCAGGAAGCGAATCGCAGTGCGGATGCCTGGCTGCAAGCCTGCAGCCGGGACATCTGCACGGAAGCAGAGCGCCGGGCTTTGCTGGTGCTTGGCTCGGCGGCTTTGCAGACAGCGCCTTAGGAGGCGCTGGTCGGGGCGGCGCCGTTGCTGCCCGCGGCAGGCGTTGCCGAAGCAGCGCTGGAGGCGGCTGCCGGGGCGCTGGGAGTCGCCGCAGGCTTCGCAGCAGGAGCGGTGGCGGGCTTGGCTGCGGCAGGTTTCGCGGCTACGGGTTTCGCCGCAGGCTTGGCCGCCGGTTTCGCCGCAGGCTTCGCAGCCGGCTTGGCTGCAGGCTTCGCGGCCGCGGGTTTCGCCACAGGCTTGGCCGCCGGTTTCGCCGCAGGCTTCGCAGCTGGCTTGGCTGCGGGCTTCGCGGCTGCGGTTTTCGCCGCGGGCTTGGCCGTCGGTTTCGCGACAGGCTTCGCCGCCGGCTTGGCGGCGGGCTTCGCGGCTGCGGTTTTCGCCGCAGGCTTGGCCGCCGGTTTCGCCACAGGCTTCGCCGCCGGCTTGGCTGCGGGCTTCGCGGCTGCGGTTTTCGCCGCGGGCTTGGCCGCCGGTTTCGCAGCAGGCTTCGCAGCAGGCTTCGCAGCCGGCTTGGCCGCAGGCTTCGCCGCTACGGTTTTCACCGCAGGCTTGGCTGCCGCCTTCGCAGCAGGTTTGGTCGCGGGTTTCGCCTTGCGGCTCTCCAGAGCCTTGCCAGCGGCTTCCTTCACCTTGCCGACACCCTGCGCCAGCTTGAGGCTTTCCTGTACGTCACGCTTGAGGCCGACGATGTAGGTACGGGTGTCCGCCTGCCGGGCCTTCAGGGTATCCAACGCCTCTTCCAGGTCGCTGATGGTCTCGCGCGCCTTGGCCTGTGCCTTGGTCTTGCCGGCCTTGGCAGCATCCTGCAGCTTGGTGCGAGCCTTGTGCAGTTTTTCCTGGGCTTTGCCACGTTGCTTTTCAAGTTTGGCCAGGAGCTTTTCCGAATCGACCAGCGCTTGTTTGCACGCACCTTCCAGGTGCTCGACAAGGCTGTGGGAAAGTTGCTGCAACAGGTGCAAGGGGGTGGTGACGGGCTTCTTGTTGGCCGACATGACGTGCCTCCAGGCGGACGTGGTTGCGCCCATACTAGACCCGCACACCCCCTCTCGCCAACGGGTTCGATGTGCTACAAGCGACGTGCGCCAGGATTGCCCGCCGATTCGTTTGGAGAAACCGCATGCCGCGCCGCCTTTTCATCGGTCTTTTTCTACTGCCGCTGCCGCTTTTCGCCGCGCCTCCCAAGGACGAACTGGCCTATGCCGTAGGCGCCCGCCTGGGCATGCGCCTACAGCAGGAAATGCCCGGCCTAGAGCTATCCGAGCTACTTCTCGGACTGCGCCAGGCCTATCGCGGCGAGGCACTTGAAATCCCCCCCGAACGCATCGAACAACTTCTGCTGCAACACGAGAACGCCACGACGGAAACACCGCGGACCACACCCGCCGAGGCCCGCTTCCTGGCCAACGAAAAAGCCCGCTTCGGCGTCCGCGAATTGACCGGCGGCGTCCTCGTCAGCGAATTACGTCGTGGCCAAGGTAACGGCATCGGCGCGGCAACCCAGGTACACGTCCGTTACCGCGGCCTGCTCGCCGACGGTCAAGTGTTCGACCAGAGCGAAAGCGCCGAGTGGTTCGCCCTGGACAGTGTGATAGAGGGATGGCGCACAGCGTTGCGAGCGATGCCTGTCGGCGCGCGCTGGCGAGTGGTGATTCCTTCGGCGCAAGCCTATGGCCACGAAGGCGCTGGCGACCTGATCCCGCCCGACGCTCCGCTGGTCTTCGAGATCGACCTGCTGGGCTTCCGCTGAAATGCAAAAACGGCGCTCTCCCGCATGGAGACGCGCCGTTTCGTAACGACTCGCCGGTGAATCAGACCGGTACTGCCGAACCCTCTGCGCCGCTCTGGCTGTGGGCGTTGTGCAGGACTTCGATGAGGCAGTCCTCCAGCTCGAAGCGTTCGTGCAACTGTTGCCGCAGGACCTTCAGCTCCGCGATGAGGCAGGCTCCTTCACGGCAATCGCCGTTGTCGCAGCGGTCGTTGAAGTTCAGCGCGGATTCGGTGATGGCTTCCAGCCGGGGGAAGATCTGCTTGGCCAGCTCCAGGCCGCGCTGATCGCCGAAGGCCTTGCCTTCCGCCGTCAGTTGCTCGTAGACCTCGAAGTGTCCGGCAGATACGTAGTCCAGCAGCAATTGGCAGAAATGCTGGAGTTCTTCGGCGTTGGGCGCCGGTGCCTGAATACCGCTCAGGGCATCGAAGGCCTGCACCAGTTGCTGGCGCTCATGCAGCCAGCGATCGATCAGTTGGTGCACGCCCCCCCACCGCTCTTGGGCATTACGGCAGCTTTCGAGCATGTTGTCCTCGCTTCCCTCTTCGGACGTCCCGGAGAATCATCGTCCGCTCCGAGACGCATTGCTGACGCACTCTCTGCGCTCTGTGGGAGAACGCCTGTGCAAGGGGCGGACTCCGGCGCTACGGAAAGCCAGATTATGCCCCCCGGATGACCCCATCAAGACGCCCGTACAGAAAAATTCATACGGATGTTTGATCGGTATCCCGCATCCGCTCTGGTTTTCGCCAAATCGATACGGCCGACGCTCGAGAGCTGACGAAAGACCACGAGACAGCCCGCATCAGGCGCGTCGGAGGAACTGCACGATGGAGAAGCCGAGATAGGCAACGAACGCCAGCAGGCTCCATTCCGGAATGCTCAGGGTGAATAGCGTCCAGCTCACCTGGGCACAATCCGCGGTGCCATGCAGGACCAGGCGGATCACTTCCTGGAAGGGAAGCGCCTGCATCATGTAGTCGAGGCTGGGCAGGCAGGCCGGCAGTTGGTCCAGCGGAACGGTCTGCAACCATACCTGGCGGGCGGCCGTGGCCCCGCCGCCGAGAGCGAGCAGGAACACCAGCACGGAGTAGATACGCCGCCCACGCAGGCCGGGCCCCTGGATCGCGCCAGCAAGGCAGGTCAGGCCGATCAGGATGAAGAAGATCCGCTGCACGACGCACAGCGGGCAGGCCTCCAGGCCAACCACATGTTCCAGGTACAGCGCCCCGCCCATGATGGCGACGCAGGCCAGGAACGCGAGAAGGAAAAGCTGACGGGGGCTGGCCAGGGGCATGGCGGATCCACAGGTACACAGGGGAAAGGCCGCCTACGGTAGTGGAAAGCCTCCGGCAGTTTCAAGCCGCAAGGCAGCTCTGCGGCAAGGCATCCCGAATCATGCCGGGCACCCGCGACAA
>OJZQ01000175.1_pt1 | contig 21968 bp, 19 predicted proteins | sample 1610471 | NCBI WGS metagenome assembly OJZQ01 (sample SAMN04436655, study PRJEB24849) | human gut metagenome | biome: human gut; feature: NICU; material: stool | host: Homo sapiens | place: USA: Saint Louis, MO | collected 2010-05-13 | reverse complement strand
CACCCTGATGTGCGGCGGCGCCTACCTGACCCTCAAGGGCGGCAACATCGAGCTGAGCATGCCCGGCAACTTCGTGGTCAAGGCGGCGAAGCACAGTCATGACGGCGCGGCCAGCCTGGAAGCCGAGCTGCCGCAGTTCGAGGTGGGCGAGACGCAGCGGCGGTTCGTCCTCAAGCAACTGGACGGGCAGACGGCCATGCCCAACGTGCCCTATACCATCACCATGGCCAACGGCGAGGTCATCGAGGGCGTCACCGACGCCGAAGGCGCTACCCAGCTGCTGCAGAAGGATGCGATGAACATCGCCAAGGTCGATATGAAACACACGAAATCGCCCGCCTCCGCAGTTGCCGGGATAGCAGCGGCGGTTGGCGCGGCGGTTGCAGTCGGCAAGCTCCTGAGTGGCCCCGACGCCGAGGCCGGACGTGCTCTCAGCGAAGGGGAAATCAGCCTGGCGAAAGGCGTATTCGGCGATTCCATCGACTATTCCACGGTCCGCCTGCGCGACGAGGACTATGTCCCCTGGCAGGGCAAGGACTACGTGATGGCGCCGAACGGCCACATCTACTTCGGCGAGGAGTTGCGCGGCGTGGCGGACTGGAGCCTGGAGAGCCTGCAGCGCCAGGGTCTGTTCATTCACGAAATGACCCATGTCTGGCAGCACCAGCATGGCGTCAACGTCCTTCTGGTGGGGGCCTACCAGCAAGCCAGGCAGTTTCTCCTAGGCGACCAGTACGCCTACCGGTTGGAGCCGGGAAAGACGTTGAAGGACTACAACATCGAACAGCAGGGAGACATCGTTCGAGATTATTTCCTCGAGAAGAACGAGTTCGGGGAAGCCTCTGCGAACAGCAGGTTCGCTGGCGTACTGAAAAACTTCCCAACGGGATACTGACCAATGAAATGCAAGACCTTGCTCATTGCCTGCCTGTTCGGCCTGGGAAGCGCCCAGGCCCTGGCCGTTTCCAAACTGCCACCGCAGATCCCGGTGCACGCCGGCTCCGGGCGCGTGACACTGGATCTACGCCCCTTGCTGGCGGAAACCAACGACGTCGAGATCACCCGTGTTTCGGTATGTCGGCGAGTCGGCAGCCATTGCCAGGAAACGCTGTGGCGGATCGAGCTCCCGCCCGGGTGGCGTGCCGGGGAGATCGAGGTCTTCGGCGACTATCCCGGCTCCAGCGTGCTCCTGCGCCGGCCGGAGCGCTTGCAGCCAGATGGGAGCTACAACGCATTCATTCATTTCAACGAGCGTAGCCGTCGGCACCGGCAAACGGTTTCCAGCATTGCCGTCGAATTCTGCCTGGCCGGCGAACCTGGCAACTGGATGCTGCTCGACGAAGCGACCTGCCTGGCACGACGCAACGCCGAGGAGCGGCAAGGAGAGAAGCCATGAACGATAGGGTTCGGTCGAGGACGATCGTCTCTGCCCAGTCCATCACCTTGCCCAAGGGCGGCGACGTGCACCTGGTGCCGCCTCCGCCCAAGCCTTGCGTGACCATCGTGGTGCATGGCGTCAACGATCTCGCGGGTTGCTACGAACGGATCGAGCGAGGGCTCTGCCAGGGGCTCAATGAACGCCTGGACATGCCGCCGACCTTGCCCGGCGGGCAGGCCAATCCCGGCTACCTGACGCCGGCGGGCTACAGCCTGCCGGCGGACGACGAAGGCAAGGCGGAGAACCCCGACGTCGTCTACTACCGGCGCAAGTTCGCCAGTGGCGCCGGCGGGGCCGCCGTACGCAGCGTAGTCGTACCTTTCTACTGGGGCTTCCGCGAGGAAGAGCAATACATCAACAAGACCGCGGCCCACGGCGAATGGCTGGACCGCAACGGCAACCGGCTGGACAAGTCCGGCACCAAGGAAGGCGGGCATTTCGTCAATGCCACCACCAACCTGCCGGACATGTGGGGCCAGGGTTTCAACGGCAAGCTGTTCGGTTTCATCTCGCTGGACTGGTTCGGCGGCACCATGACCCATCCGCTGTTTTCGGCGGCAGGGCGCAAGTACATGGTCCTTGCGGCCATGCGCCTGGCCATGTTGATCAAGATCATCCGCAAGCGTTACCCCGACGACACCATCAATGTCGTCGGGCACAGCCAGGGCACCCTGTTAACCCTGCTGGCACATGCCTTCCTCAAGGATGACGGCGTGGAGCCGGCGGACGGGGTGATCATGCTCAACTCACCCTACGGCCTGTTCGAACCCCTCAACGAGAAGCTCCAGGGCTGGAGCAGCCAGCAGACCAGAGAGGCGCGGCTGGCCACGCTCAAAGGTATCCTCGAGTTCATCTGCGGCCGACGCCATCCGGTCCCCGCGCTGAGCAGCGTCGCGTTGCGCAACTGCCAAGGCTACGGCGCGATAGGCGGCCCCGGCTGGGTGGGTGGCCAGGGCTGCCAGACGACCATCGACGGGGAACGGCTCAGCTTCGATGAGCGCGACAATCGCGGCAGTGTCTACCTGTATTTCACGCCCCAGGACCAGACGGTGGGACTTGCCAACGTCCAGGGTATCGGCTGGCGCGGCATTGCTGAGCAGGTCAAGGGGCTCCCGGGAAGGACCGGGCTGCCGCAGGGTTTTCACCAGCGCATCTTCACCGTACGCAAGCGCAATGGCGAGAAGGAAAAGATCGGCGGGCACGCCCCTCCCCATGTCTATCCTCTTCTGCTGGCCGGCGAGAAGACCTGGGAAGACACCGGGCTGGGCGGCAAGGACAGATTCGGCCGGGCGAACTTCGACCAGGGCGACAGCGTGCTGCTGACCGCGCCGCGTCTGCCGTTGCCGACGGAAGCGCGATTCGATTTCGACGGAGCCGTCACGGCGCCGGGAGAGAACTCCGCCAGCGGCGTCTATCAGGTGCGCGATACCCTCGATCCGATCGACGCCGCCATCGGCGTAAGCAACGGCGGCTGGAAGGAAAAGGACAGCGGGCACGCCGTCGCGCAACAGGTGGACGCCGCGCTGGCGTACCGCTACGGGCGCGACGCGCGCAGCGTGGAGAGGGCGTTGAACGAAGGCAAGGAATTGGCCCAGCAGACCCATGTGTTTTCCGCTCGTGAACTGGGCACCGGCATGGTTCTGGTCACCCGCGCGGAAACTCCCTACGAGGCCCGGCTGCGCCTGCAGACGGCGGAGGGCCATCTGGAGCCCTTGTCGTTCCACTCGGCCATACCCAACAACCCGGAGCATAACCGGCGGGTACTGGCCTATGACCTGGCCATCGGGGCCGGGGACAGCGTGGATGATGTGGTTTTCTATCAGTATCTGTGTCGGGTGGCGGATTGGCGGTTGGATTGGAAGGCTTCGGACAAAGGAATATTTAGTCAAGGTGATGCGTCTGTTGATCTGCCGGATGAAGAGGTGCGTGCTTTGTACCGTGCGGAAGAATCTAAAAACAGCCAGTTAATAGACGCCACCGTAGCTTACCGCAAGAGTGGCGAGTTCCCTGTGGTAGTAGGAAATAGACTGCCTTCCCTAGTCGGGACACAAACCATCCTAGATCGTTACCACGAGCAGGCGGTGCGCTTTGGGGGGACAATCTAATGCGCTTGATGCTCTCAGCTTTCTCTCTCGTTGGCGTCCTTTTGAACTGCCCTGTGGGGCAGGCGGCCGAGTCGCCGCTATCCTCGATGCGCTGCTTTGCCAGTCCGGCCACGTCCGTTACCGCCTACGCCCCGGCCAAGGAGGCCACCATGTCCGCTGATGCTTATCACCCACCGACAACTTCGCCGCGCCTGGAAACCCTGGACGTGCTCAGCATAGGCATGAGCCTGGATGTGTTTCGCCAGGGGCAAGTGTGGAAGGCCTTGCAGGAGCAGAATGCCGCACAGGCCGAGGCGTTGCATGTCGGCAGCATCCTGCCGATGGACCCGAAGAAGTATCCGACGTCTGCGGATGACAAGGATATGGCGTATGAAAAGCGCCAAGCGGACGCCTTGGAACTAGGGCTGAAAAACTTCCTGGAGAAATGGCCGATACCGACGGTGACGGTGGTGCGTGGTTGGGATCCGAGCACTCCTAACCTACGCTTCACTCCGGAGGAGACGCGGGAAAGCCTGTCAGTAAAAGTCAATGATCTCCGTGTTCCGGCTGGACTGCATTGGCATCGGATTGCCAATTTGCAGGATGGCATTATCTGTAACGATACGCCTGAAGGAGTACTGGAGGCGTTGTTCAGTTTATTCGAACGCAACCCTGACTTGCCAGCAGTGTTGGTGTATGCGAATGAAGGCATCAGTATGGCGGGGGCGCTTTCCAGTAGAGATGTAACATTCAAGTCACTAGGCGCTGTGTCAGGCCCTCGGATACCTGGAACGCTTACGGATGCAATGGTCGCCCTGATCGTCGGCCGCCCCGAGCGGGTCGACTGGCTACGCCAGTTCGCCCCCTACACCAAGGTCAACGAAAACCGGATCGACCCCGAGTTCCGTGGCTGGGGCTGGCGCAAGCCGCCGGTGGAGTTCCGCCCCACGCCGTTCATTCCCCAGCCCTGGACCGAGCGGGCTCTGGAGCAGTGGGATGCGTTGCCGGTGCTGGCCAGGCTGCATCGGCCGGTGAGTGTGCCGCTGACCCACCCGGATACCGGCGAACGGCTCAAGCGCGAAGCTCTCACCGCACAACTGGCCGCTGCCTGGAAGACGGCCAGTGCCGGGCTCAGGCCGGCGCCCGCCCGGCTGTTCTACGACGGCGGTTTGAACGCCACGCCGCTGGCCGAACTCACCCCGGCGCTGGGCGCCGCGCAGAGTTCGCTGGACTTGCTGGACTCGCGGGAAAGCTACGACCTGACCCAGCGCCTGGGCGACACCGGCGCGGCCTCGCCCTTCGTTGGCATCACCCTGGCGACCATGGCCAGCTACCTCAACGGCGACAGCAGCATGGTGATGCCGTTGCGGCGCAAGGACCAGGCGACCCTGATCGGCATCAGCTCGCCGACGCCGGGGAAGAAGCCCGTTCACGACCCGTTCGGCGTCGACCTGCTGCCGCAGACCGCCAGCGGCGACGGTCCGCCGCCATCGGCCGACCCGGTGGCGCCCGCCAGTCGGCTCACGACCCGGTTGCCGCCCGGCGAAGACTATGCCCTGGAAGAGTTCCTGAGCAGCCTCAAACCCAGCACCGACTGGCAGGACGATTTATAGGTCGATGGTGTCCCGCGCCAGATGGAGTTTTCGTCAGATGACAAGGAAAGGTGACCTACAAGCAGGCCCAGGTGCGGTATGGCATCCAGGGCCGGTCGACGGTTCTGGTATGGTTGCGCAAGCATGGTCGGCAGGATTGGAGCCAAGGGGCGTCGATTCGGGCCGAGAGGAGTTGCGCGATGTCTGACCCCAAAACGCTCACTCCAGAGCAGCGGATCAAAGAGCTTGAGCAGCAGCTTGAGTTGATGAGCCAGAAGGATCAGTTCTTCGAGACCGTCGTCGATGTCCTGAAAAATGATTACGGTGTATCGGTCGTAAAAAAGCGATCCGGCAAGTCCTCTCGCAAGGTCAAGTCGCAGGACTGAGCATTGCCAGGGCTTGTCAGTTTCTTGGCATGAGCCGACAGGCTTACTACAAGCGCAATCGAGCTGCTGATAGCAAAGCACGCCAGGCAGATCGGGTTGTCGAATTTGTTCAACAAATCCGGATACGTCAGCCACGACTAGGCACACGAAAGCTGCACTATCTGCTGCATTGCCAGCCTGATAGGCGGCTCCAAATTGGCCGAGACCGACTATTTCAGGTCCTGGGAGAGCGCCGTTTGCTGGTGTTGCCCAAGCGGGCGTATCACAAGACAACACAAAGCTTTCACCGCTTCTACCGCCATCCGAACCTACTCAAGTCAGGCCCGAACCAGGTTGTCCCGTCAGGACCGGAGCACGTTTGGGCGGCGGACATTACTTACCTGCCAGCCAGTAGCGGCCCGCTGTACCTAAGCCTGGTAACGGATGCGTATTCCAGAAAAATTGTTGGCCACCATGTGCATGAAAGCCTGCATGCCAAGTCAGTTGCACAAGCCTTTAGGCAGGCCCTACGCAAACGGCAGCGTCGCCAGTCACTGGTCCACCACTCGGATCGCGGTATTCAATATTGCTCGGCGCTGTATCAGTCACTGCATGCACGGCATGGCGTCCAGTGCTCGATGACTGACGGATATGACTGCTACCAGAACGCGCTAGCTGAGCGCATCTACGGGATCCTCAAAACAGAGCTGCTGCTGAGTAGCCCTGAAAATCTGGAGCAGGCAAGGAAGATGGTTGCTGAAGCCGTGCAGATCTACAACACAGAGCGGCCTCACATGGCCCTGAAAAACAAAACGCCCGATGCGGTGCATCGGGCGTTTTGAGGCCTATCGGCCTACCTGAGCAGGTGTAAACCTATTTCAGGACTAGACAAGACCTGCCTCACCGCCACCCGCTCCGCCGAGCAGCGCCTGTCCCTCGCCGCGAGACCAGAGCAACCGATCCTGTCCGGCCGGGAATGGCACTCAAGGCCGGGGCCAGATGAAGGGTCGATCGGCGGATAGTTCCTCGGGGCTGGCCGTTTCACGTCTATAGTTCTGCATGCTCGGATGCCGTTCCTACCAGGACTCCCACAGGAGCAACAGGATGCGCTCATGGCATGGCGTAGTCACGAAAATCGCCAAGCAAGGCAAGGGCGCCGTGGTCAAGAATCGACTCGGCCCGGAAGAGCTTCTGGTGCCCTTCACAGTGAGTACGCTCGTCGAGGTCGACCTGGACGCAAGGATCTACGGAACGGATGTGGACGACACGCCCTGGGCGGAGGGCGACGAACGAAAGGAGGTGCTGGTCGGTACCGAAGTAGAACTGCTGACCGATACGGATACCTTTCCTACCCATGCGTCCCAGGTGCTCAGCGCCAATTTCCGTTTCGCCCTCGACATCGTCAAGGGAGGGCTCAGCGGCCCGGTCAGGAAAGGGGCGGTCCTGGTCATCTACCACGACTTCCAGCAGGAGATCCGGAGAGGCGACTCCGGCAGCGCCTTCGCGGAGGCGGTCGTCGCCTATGCGCGGAACAAGCTCTACAAGCCGGCCTTCGCGATCAAGGCAGATACCAACTACGCCCAGTTGGTTCGGGATCTAGGCAAGGTTGCCGCGGAGAGCGGCGAACAGTACTTCATCGATACGATCCTCATCGCCACCCACGGCACGGCTGGCCAACTCTGGCTGGGCAACCCCCACGGCGAGAGCACCGCGGACGTCATGGCCCGGCGTGTCCAGGGCAAGCAGTTCGTCGAGCCCCAGGCCTTTGGTGCGACCCTTCTCGAACTGTTCGGCAAGGAACTGGCCATCGCCCTCTACGGGTGCGACTTCGCCGGGGACGAGGACGGAGAAGCGGCGGCCCTCGAGCTGCGCATCGCCGCCAACGCGAGAGCGGTCTACGCCGGCAAGGGCACGGTGTATCTCAATGCCAGCAAAGAGGGTCGTTCCACGGTGACCTGCAGCAAGGCGATGGTGGTCTACCGGACCGACAAGATCGAGGTACTGGGTGGAAACCAGGTACCGGTATTCGATATCTGAGGCCCCGCCCCGCACTGTCATTGCCGATTGACCAGGATCTTCGGCCCCAGACGCTCCGCCTCGCCCCTGGCCTTTTCCCTGGGGAGAGCCTTAAGATCGGGAGTCCGCACTGGGGCGGACCTTCTCTTCCTGCGGGTGGTTTCTCCGGATGCTTCCAGACAGCATGGTGGGTAGCAGCGCGCGGCGCCTTCGTTTGCGGCGGACGCGCGGGCGTGTCGGGCTCGGCCTGGTGGCCGGGCTGTCGGTACTGGCAGGCATGACCGACGCCATCGGTTTCCTCGCCACCGGCGACTTCGTTTCCTTCATGAGCGGCAACACCACGCGCCTGGCGGTATCGCTGGGCGAGGGCGACTTCGGCGGGCTGGTGCGGCTGAGCGTCGCCCTGGCCAGTTTCGTCGTCGGCAACGCGCTGGGAGTGATACTGGCGCGCTTCAGCGGGCGCCGGGCGGCGCCGATCCTGGTCTGCTGCGCGATGCTGCTGGCGTTGTCGGCGGTCTGGCCATTCGACTGGAACGTGCCGGCGCTGGTCGCCGCGATCCTCGCCATGGGCATGCTCAACGCCGTGGTCGAGCAGGTCAACGGCCTGCCCATCGGCCTGACCTACGTCACCGGCGCCCTCTCCCGCTTCGGCCGCGGCCTCGGCCGCTGGCTGCTGGGCGAGCGGCGCAACGGCTGGCGGGTGCAACTGGTGCCCTGGAGCGGCATGTGCGTCGGCGCGGTGCTCGGCGCCCTACTGGAACAGCAACTGGGCCTCGCGGCGATGGCGGCGAGCGCAGCGCTGGCGGCTCTTCTCGCGTTGCTGGCACTGGTGATTCCGCGGCCATGGCAGATGGACTATATGGTGCGTTGAGCGGCCACTGCGGGGTTTGCCGCGTGCCACGACGGCCCGACGAATCCCCGGAACGGAGCGCAGCACTTCTTGACCTCGCCTGGAACCATTCAATAGGATGCATGCACACGCACTTATATGGAGTGGCGAGCCGATGAACCGCAGCGCCCTGGATTTCCGCCACTTCGTCGACCACCTGCGTCGCCAGGGCGACCTGGTGGACGTGCACGCCGAGGTCGACGCCGACCTGGAGATCGGCGCCATCACCCGCCGGGTCTACGAACGCCGCGCACCCGCCCCGCTGTTCCACAACATCCGCGACAGCCTGCCCGGCGCGCGGGTACTGGGCGCGCCGGCCGGCCTGCGCGCCGACAGGGCCCGCGCCCATTCGCGCCTGGCGCTGCATTTCGGCCTGCCGGAACACAGCGGGCCACGGGACATCGTGGCCACGCTGCGCGCCGCGATGCGCGCGGAACCGATCGCGCCGCGCCGGCTGGAGCGCGGGCCGGTGCAGGAAAACGTCTGGCTCGGCGAGCAGGTGGACCTGACCCGCTTCCCGGTCCCCTTGCTCCATGAGCAGGACGGCGGCCGCTATTTCGGCACCTACGGTTTCCACGTGGTACAGACGCCGGACGGCAGTTGGGACAGCTGGTCGGTGGGCCGGCTGATGCTGGTGGACCGCAACACCCTGGCGGGTCCGACCATTCCCACCCAGCACATCGGCATCATCCGCGAGCAGTGGCGCCGCCAGGGCATGCCAACGCCCTGGGCGATGGCCCTCGGCGCACCGCCGGCGGCACTCGCGGCGGCCGGCATGCCGTTGCCGGAGGGGGTCAGCGAAGCCGGCTACGTGGGCGCCCTGGTCGGCGAGCCGGTGGAGGTGGTGCGCACGCAGACCAACGGCCTGTGGGTTCCGGCCAATGCCGAGATCGTCCTGGAGGGCGAGATCAGCCTCGACGAAACCGCACTGGAAGGCCCGATGGGCGAATACCACGGCTATTCCTTCCCCACCGGCAAGCCGCAGCCGCTGTTCCACGTCCATGCGCTGAGCTTCCGCGACCAGCCGATCCTGCCGATCTGCGTCGCCGGCACGCCACCGGAGGAAAACCACACCATCTGGGGCACCATGATTTCCGCGCAACTGCTGGACGTGGCGCAGAACGCCGGACTGCCGGTGGACATGGTCTGGTGCTCCTACGAGGCGGCGACCTGCTGGGCCGTGCTGTCGATCGACGTACAGCGCCTGGCGGCCCTGGGCACCGACGCCGCGGCCTTCGCCGCACGGGTCGCCGAGACCGTCTTCGGCTCGCATGCCGGACACCTGGTGCCGAAGCTGATCCTGGTCGGCAACGACATCGACGTCACCGAGATCGACCAGGTGGTATGGGCGCTGGCGACCCGCGCGCATCCGCTGCACGACCATTTCGCCTTCCCGAAGATCCGTGACTTCCCGATGGTTCCCTACCTCGATGCCGAGGACAAGGCACGAGGCAGCGGCGGTCGGCTGGTGATCAACTGCCTGTACCCGGAACAGTTCGCCGGGCAAATGCGTGCCGCTACGGCGTCGTTCCGCCACGCCTATCCGACGGCGCTGCGCAGGCGAGTCGAAGAACGCTGGAGCGACTACGGATTCGGCGACGCCTGAGCGCTACAATCCCCGCCCTGGCGAAAGAGGATCGAGGAAGGTGACCGGGCCAATGACCGAGACGAACGCACTGGGGCTGCCCCAAGGCCCGCTGTACCTGATGACGGAGATCGTCCGCCAGCGCGAACGGCAACTCACCGCCCTGCTTGCCCCTCTCGAACTGGGGCTGCATGAATGGCGTGCGTTGCGGATCATCCACGCCTTCGACGGTGACGTGCCGATGAGCGTGCTCATCGAGCACTCACAGACCGACCGCACTGCGCTGGGCCGGACCATCGAACGGCTGGTGCGGCGCGGCTGGGTCAGCCGCCTGCCGGATCCGGACGACGGGCGCGCCGTGCTGGTGCGCCGCAGCCCCGCGGCACAGGCGGTGTTCGAGCAGGCCCTGGCACAGGTCGCAGGGCTCGACGAAAGGCTGCTGGCGGGTCTCGGCGCCGGCCCGGAAGAAGAGGCGCTGACCCTCGTCCTGGGCAAGTTGCTGCGGGCCTTCGACGGGCTTTCCCGCGTGACGCAATAGCCTTTCGAGGGCATCTCCGGGTTTGCGAAGCAACTCTCATCCCGGTCATGGACTGTCCATCCGGCCCCCTATTTGCTGGCCGATTGATAGCATGGGCGGCCTTCGCAAGCCCATTCGACCCGCAATGCCACGACACCCGCACACCACCCAGCTCCTCTGCCTTTGCCTGACCCTGCCCGGTTGCGAGAGCGGCCGCAGCTACAGCCTTTCCGACGGCGCGCCGGCCACGGGCATCCGCATCCAGCGCGACGACCGCTCGCCGTTGCAGCGCCTGCGGGACTGCGAACGCCAGGGTTGCAGCGAGCGGCAGAAGATCGACCCGTTCACCCCCGATCCTGACTACCTGCGCGCGGAAGGCCACTTCCCGCTGCCCTGGTAAGCTTCCCTCTTCGCCCGTTCCCGACGGGCTTTTTTCCGTTCCCGACAGATACCCTCAGCTGCCCTCAGCGCTTTCCTACGCACCAAGAAGGAAAGCCTCTCGCCTCTCTCGGAACGAGCCGATTTCTCGGCAGTCGCCGTTCGCATTCCATTGGTCACCCAACGGCAACCAGGATCAGCCATCACTGGTCTGCCCTCGCATGGAACCGGCCGCGCCCCCGGCGCCCCATGTCCGGCCCCACCCGCTAAGTCCAGAGGACCGAAGATGAACGACTACATCGCCCGGCTGCGCGAGAAATACGACGCCCATTTCGGTTGTGCGCCCGCCATGACCCTGGATTGCCGGGACTTCTGGAGACACTGCGTAGCGGCGCCGGAAATGGCGGTCTTCGCTTATCGCCTGGAAAGCACCCGGCGGCCGCACCATGTGGTGATCACCGCCGGGATGAGCCAGGCACCGATGCATTTCGCGCCCTACATGGGCAAGGCGCGCTGGTCCGCCGAGCTGATCTGCTATCTCGACGAACTGGGCGGCGATGACCTGCGCCACCTGCAATGGCTCGCCGGCCTGCCATTCCACGAGCGCCTCGCCCTGGGACATGGACATGCGGTGGCGTTCGGCTTCCCGCTCTACGAGCAGAGCCTGCTGCGGCACTTCCTTCTCCTCCCGGCGCCGCTGGAGGAGGATGCCTCCCTGTTCGACGGCTTCGCCCTGTCGGCGCATCCGGTCGACCTGCTGTGGGTCGTGCCGTTGACCGAGCAGGAATACCAGGTGAACGTCAAGGAACACCTCGATGGCATCGCCAGGCTGCTGACCGACGCCGGCCACCCGCTCAGCCTCGACCGGCACCGCCATTGCTACGTCACCGGCCAGTCGCCGGAAGGGCTCGCACGGGTGCTGCACTAGCCCCGCAGGGAAAGACTAATAGCGCGGGCCCTACCTTCGTCGGGAAAGCGATGATGACGTTTTTCAATCGGTTCGATGCCGTTTTCCCCGCTTGCCGATCCGCTCGCCGTCTACGATTCTTGCTGGACGTGAGAACGGCTCCGGAGGGGCGCGTATGAAAACCGTGGCACAACTGTTGAACGCCAAGCAGAACCAGCAGGTGTACACCATCGGAGCGGACGAGATGGTGCTCGACGCCCTGCGCCTGATGGCGGAAAAGAACATCGGCGCGCTGCTGGTGGTGAACCATGGCGAGGTGGTAGGGGTGGTCAGCGAGCGCGACTATGCGCGCAAGATGGTCCTCAAGGGCCGTTCGTCCATCGGTACGCCGATCAGCGCGATCATGAGCGCGCCGGTGGTCAGCGTGGACTCGAAGCAGAGCGTCGACACCTGCATGAACCTGATGACCGATCGCCACCTGCGCCACCTGCCGGTCGTGGAAGACGGCCAGTTGCTCGGCCTGCTGTCCATCGGCGACCTGGTCAAGGCGGCGATCGCCGAGCAGGCCGAGCTGATCCAGCAACTGGAACAGTACATCCGCGGCGACTGAAGCGTACATGCCGGACCTACCCTTTTCCCGCCGGCTCACGCGATAATCCGCGGCTGTTCCCGTTGCGAGCTGCCGCCATGTCCTCTCCGCTGAAAATCCGCCGCTACATTCCCGCCGACCGCGATGCCACCCTGGCCATCTGGCTGGAGGCCTCGCGCGTCGGCCACGGTTTCCTCGGCGAAGCCGAGTTGCAGAAGCAGAAGGCACTGGTTCGCGATCATTATCTGGATGCCTCGGAAACCTGGCTGGCGCTGGACGGAGATACGCCGCTGGGCTTCATCGGCCTGCTCGATGCCTTCATCGGCGGCCTTTTCGTCGCTCCGGCGGCCCACGGGCGCGGGATCGGCCGGCAACTGGTGGAGCACGCGGCAACCCTGAAGGGCGCGCTGGAAGTCGAGGTCTACGCCGCCAACCGCGAGGCGCTGGGGTTCTACGCGCGCTGCGGCTTCGTCGAGAGCGGCCGACGCCCGCGTGATGACGAGGGACGCGCGCTGGAGATCGTCCAGTTGCGCCGCGAACACTAGTCGCCCTTGCGGAAAGCGCTCGGCGAGACGCCGCTCAGGCGCTTGAAGAAACGGGTGAAGTAGGCCGGCTCGCTGAAGCCGAGGCGGTCGGCGATCTCGTTCACCGTCATCGCCGTGTAGACCAGGTCGCGCTTGGCCTCCAGCAGCAGGCGCTGGTGCACGATGCCCAGTGCGGTCTGCCCGCTGAGGCGGCGCGCCACGCTGTTCAGGTGTGCCGGGGAGATGCCCAGGCGACGCGCGTACTCGTCGATTCCCAGGTGCTCGCGGAAATGCCGCTCGACCAGTTGCGAAAAGGCCGATAGGTATTCCTGACCACGACCCGGCCGTGCCTCCGCCCGCCGGACCATCACCTGCCGCCCCAGCCACACCGCCAGCACGCCGATCAGCGACTGCAACAACAGCTCGCGCGCCGGCGCAGCGCCGGCGTACTCGCCGTCTATGGCGTCGAACAGCGTGTCGATATAGCGCCGGTCCGCGCCCACCGGGTACAACCCCGGCGCCTCCAGCGCCTGGCGCTGCGCGCCGAGGTGCGCCTGCAAGCGCGCCAGCAACGGTGCGGCGACCGTCAGCACGTAGCCGTCGATGCGCTCGGAGAACTGGAAGCCATGGATGCACAACGGCGGTACGAACTGGATGGAAGGCTGCTCGACGCGAGTCGGCTCGCCCTCGACCTGGAGCTGCGCCCAGCCCTTGCGCACGTAGAGCAACTGAGCGAGATCGGCGTGCCGGTGCGGCTTGATCTCCCAGTCGTGCAGACGACTGCGGGCGGGGATCGACTCGCAGTGCAGCAGGTCCGGGGTCGGCCATTCGAGGGGAGCGCCGTAGAGCTTGAACACCGGGACGTCGCGGATGGAATCCGTCATCGAGCCCTCCGAGCGAAATGGCCGATTGCCGAACAGACTTTATAAAAGTCCAGAAATAGATCGGCAATTTGCCTTCTATAGCACTCCACGGCAAACAAAAATACAGCCACCTCCAGACAAGATCAGCGCCGGCGCATGCGCCGCCGGCCAGCCATAACAGCGAGAGGGCTATCCGCAATGAAGACTCAAGTCGCCATCATCGGCGCCGGTCCGTCCGGCCTCCTGCTCGGCCAGTTGCTGCACAAGGCCGGCATCGACAACGTGATCCTCGAACGCCAGACCCCGGACTACGTGCTCGGCCGCATCCGCGCCGGCGTGCTGGAACAGGGTATGGTCGACCTGCTGCGCGAGGCCGGCGTCGACCGGCGCATGGCGCGCGACGGGCTGGTCCACGAAGGCGTGGAGATCGCCTTCGCCGGGCAGCGCCGGCGCATCGACCTGAAGCGCCTGAGCGGCGGCAAGACGGTGATGGTCTACGGCCAGACCGAGGTCACCCGCGACCTCATGGAGGCCCGCGAAGCCTGCGGCGCCACTACCGTCTACCAGGCCGCCGAGGTGCGCCTGCACGACCTGCAAGGTGAGCGCCCCTACGTGACCTTCGAACGCGACGGCGAACGGCTGCGCCTGGATTGCGACTACATCGCCGGCTGCGATGGCTTCCACGGCATCTCGCGGCAATCGATCCCGGCGGAGCGGCTGAAGGTCTTCGAGCGGGTCTATCCGTTCGGCTGGCTCGGCCTGCTCGCCGACACCCCGCCGGTCAGCCACGAACTGATCTACGCCAACCATCCGCGCGGCTTCGCCCTGTGCAGCCAGCGTTCGGCCACCCGCAGCCGCTACTACGTGCAGGTGCCATTGTCGGAGAAGGTCGAGGACTGGTCCGACGAGCGCTTCTGGACGGAACTGAAGGCGCGACTCCCGTCCGAGGTGGCGGAGAAACTGGTGACCGGACCTTCGCTGGAGAAGAGCATCGCGCCGCTGCGCAGCTTCGTGGTCGAGCCGATGCAGCATGGCCGGCTGTTCCTCGCCGGCGACGCCGCGCACATCGTGCCGCCCACCGGCGCCAAGGGACTGAACCTGGCCGCCAGCGACGTCAGCACGCTCTACCGGCTGCTGCTGAAGGCCTACCGCGAAGGGCGCGGCGAACTGCTGGAACGCTACTCGGCAATCTGCCTGCGGCGGATCTGGAAGGCCGAACGCTTCTCCTGGTGGATGACTTCGGTGCTGCATCGCTTCCCCGACACCGACGCGTTCAGCCAGCGCATCCAGCAGACCGAACTGGAGTACTACCTGGGCTCCGAGGCGGGCCTGGCGACCATCGCCGAGAACTATGTCGGCCTGCCCTACGAGGAAATCGAGTAGGCCGCGCCACCCCGGCGCAACGCCGGGGCACCTTTCCCAAGGCGGGACGCAACGTTGGCGCAGGCGGATATCGACGAAAGACGGCCCACGGATCGATTCTCCCCGGCACCTGTCCTACCCCAGGCGCAGTATGATGCCCGCTGCCTTCGCGTTCCGTCCGCCCCAGGTGCCGTCTTGTCCGATCTCGCCCAGAACCCGCCCGCCGTCCGTACCGTCCTCGCCGGCCTGATGCTGTCGATCTTCCTCAGCGCCCTCGACCAGACCATCGTCGCCGTCTCCCTGCCGGCGATCTCGGCCGACTACGCCGACCTCGACCTGCTGGCCTGGGTGATCTCGGCCTACATGGTGGCGATGACCGTATCGATGCCGATCTACGGCAAGCTCGGCGACCTCTACGGCCGCCGCCGTCTGATGCTCTTCGCCATCGTCGTGTTCACCGCCGCCTCGCTGCTTTGCGGGCTCGCGCAGAGCATGGGCCAACTGGTGCTGGCGCGAGTGCTGCAGGGGATCGGCGCGGGCGGGCTGATGGCGGTGAGCCAGGCGATCATCGGCGACATCGTCCCGCCGCGCGAGCGCGGCCGCTACCAGGGTTACTTCAGCAGCATGTACGCCATCGCCAGCGTCGCCGGCCCGGTGCTCGGGGGCCTGCTCACCGAGTACCTGTCGTGGCGCTGGGTATTCTGGATCAACCTGCCGATCGGCCTTCTCGCGCTGGCCATCTCGCGGCGAACCCTGGTCGGCCTGCCGGTGCCGCGCCGGCAACCGGTGATCGACTACCTGGGCATCGTGCTGATGGTGGTGGGCCTCACCGCGCTGCTCCTGGCCATCACCCAGATCGGCCAGGGCGCAGCCTGGAGCGACCCTGCGCTGCTCGGCCTGTTCGCCCTGGCGGCGCTCGCCCTGCTGCTGTTCGTCGCCCAGGAGCGGCGCTTCCGCGAACCGCTGGTGCCGATGCAACTGTTCGCCGTCCGCGCCGCCACCCTCAGTTGGCTGGTTGCGTTCTTCGCCAGCTTCCAGGCCATCTCGCTGACCGTGCTGGTACCGCTGCGCTACCAGAGCGTTACCGGCGCCGGCGCCGACAGCGCCGCGCTGCATCTGCTGCCGCTGGTCATGGGCCTGCCGCTGGGCGCGTACTGCTGCGGGCGGCTGACCGCCAGCCTGGGACGCTACAAGCCGCTGATCCTGCTCGGCGCCGTCCTGTTGCCCTGCGGCATCGCCGGCCTGGCCCTGGTCCCGGTCGGCGACCACTGGCTGTCCGGGCTGTGCATGCTGCTCACCGGGATCGCCATCGGTACCCAGTTCCCGACCAGCCTGGTGGCCGCGCAGAACGCCGTGGAGCAACGCCACATCGGCGTCGCCACCAGCAACGCGACGTTGTTCCGCTCCCTCGGCGGGGCGGTCGGGGTGGCGCTGATGTCGGCGATCCTGCTGGCCCTGCTCAAGCACCTGCGGATCGGCGGCGGGCTCGACCAGGGCTTTTCCGAGAGCGCCCTGCTGAGCAGCCTGGACGCCGCCAGCGGGCCGGCCCGGGTGATCCTCCAGCATGTCCTCGCGGATGCCTTCAAGGTGCTCTTCCTGGTCAACGCGGCGGTGGCGCTGCTCGGCCTGGCGGTGGCCTCGGCACTGCCCGACATGACCCTGCGCGGCCGCGGCGCGACGCAACCGACGGCAGGCGAGTGAGCGGACGCCGATAATCGAACGCTTTCGTCCCGTCGGCGACGGCGTCCGGTTTACAAAAGTAACCGTTCGGTACATTTTCCCGGCATCGATGACATCATTGCTGTGGAGGCTGCGCCATGACGCGCACGGTACTGGTCCTGAACGGCCCCAACCTGAATCTGCTCGGCACCCGCGAGCCACAGACCTACGGCCGGCGGACCCTGGGCGAAATCGCCGACGAATGCGCGGCCTTCGCCGAGACGCGCGGCTTCGCCGTGGACTTCCGCCAGACCAACCAGGAAGGCCAACTGCTCGACTGGATCCACCAGGCCCGCGGCCGGGTCGCCGGCATCGTCATCAACCCCGCCGCCTGGACCCACACCTCGGTGGCGCTGCGCGACGCCCTGGCCGCGGTGGAACTGCCGGTGGTCGAAGTGCACCTGTCCAACGTCCACCAGCGCGAAGCGTTCCGCCACCACTCCTACGTCTCGCCGGTGGCGCTGGGAGTGATCTGCGGATTCGGCAGCCTCGGCTACCGCCTGGCCCTGGAACATTTCGCCGAGCGTTTCGAGGCGGCCGCATGAGCGCGCCGCGATCGGTTCTCGCCGGCCTGATCGGTGCCGGCATCCAGGCGTCGCGGACCCCTGCCCTGCACGAGCGCGAGGGCGACGCCCAGGGCATCCGCTATCTGTACCGGCTGATCGATCTCGACCCGCTGGGCAAGTCGGCGGACGACCTGGAGTTCCTGCTCGCCGCCGCCAGCGACCTCGGCTTCACCGGGCTGAACGTCACCTTCCCCTGCAAGCAGGCGATCATCCCCCTGCTCGACGACCTCTCCGCCGAGGCACGCGGCATCGGCGCGGTGAACACCGTGGTGCTGCGCGATGGCCGGCGCATCGGCCACAACACCGACTGCCTGGGCTTCGCCGAGGGCTTTCGGCGCGGCCTGGCCGACGCGCCGCGCCAGCGCGTGGTGCAGATGGGCGCGGGCGGCGCCGGCGCGGCAGTGGCCCATGCGCTGCTCGCCGAGGGCGTCGAGCGGCTGGTCCTGTTCGACGTCGACCCGGCGCGGGCCCAGGCCCTCGCGGACAACCTCAACCAGCACTTCGGCGCGCCACGAGCGCTCGCCGGCAGCGACCTGGCCGGCGCCCTGGGCGACGCCCAGGGATTGGTCAACACCACCCCGGTGGGCATGGCCAAGCTACCCGGCATGCCGGTGCCGGCGGAACTGTTGCGCGCCGACCTGTGGGTCGCCGAGGTGATCTACTTTCCGCTGGAAACCGAGCTGCTGCGCCAGGCCCGCGCCCTCGGCTGCCGCACACTGGACGGCGGCACCATGGCGGTGTTCCAGGCGGTGAAGGCATTCGAACTGTTCAGCGGGGTGACGGCCGACGCCGCGCGCATGCAGGCGCACTTCGCCAGCCTGGGCGACTGAGTGGCGCCCCTCTCCCACCAAGGGGAGAGGGGACCGGAGTCAGGCACGGATGTAGCGCAATACCGCCTCGCCAATCATCCGCCGGTGCCGCTGGCGAACCTCGGCGTCGTGCAGGTCGGTGCGAAAGATCCGCGACACGGTGTAGCGATTGGACACCCGGTAGAAGCAGAACGAACTGATCAGCATGTGCACGTCGAGCGCCTCCAGCCCGGCGCGGAACACCCCTTCCGCTTCGCCGCGGCGGAGAATCTCGGCGATGCTCTGGACGATCGAGCTGTTGACGCTCTGCACCAGTTCGCTGCTGGCGATGTGCTCGCCCTTGTGGATGTTCTCGATGCTGATGATGCGCACGAAATCCACGTGCCGGTCGTGGTAGTCGAAGCTGAACTCCACCAGCTTCTCCATCGCCTTGGCCGGCGGCAGCGCGCCCAGCCGCAGGGTGCCCTCGATACCGCGGATGTCGCTGTAGAGCTTCTCCAGCACGGCCTGGTAGAGCTGCTCCTTGCTGCCGAAGTAGTAATAGATCATCCGCTTCGAGGTATGCGTGCGCTCGGCGATGGCGTCCACCCGCGCACCCGAGAGGCCCTGGGCGACGAACTCGTCGATGGCGGCGCGGAGGATGTCCTGGCGGGTCTTCTCGGGATTGTTCTTGCGTCCCTTGCCGCGCGGAGCGGATTCCTCCACGACGGCGGGATCAGGCTTGGACATCGGTGACTCACTCGTGGCCGGCGGGAATTGCGGCCGATTATGCGGGGCCCGCCCGGCTGTAGGAAGAGCACCTGCCGGAGCCCCGACAATTCTCACAGCTTGACCCGGCGCACACCCCGCCGCGCTTGCGCCATCGCCGCCAGGCGCACCGGCACGTTGGCCGCGCCGTAGCCGGCGTAGTCGTGGCGGCGCTGGAGGATCTCGAAGAAGAAGCGCTCCTCGAACGGCTCGGTGAACACATGGAACAGCTCGCCGCCCTGGGCGTCGCGGTCGTAAAGGACGTTGTAGTAGGCCAGTTCGCTGAGGAACTCGTCGTCGAAGTCGAAGCGCGCGGCGAGGTCGTCGTAATAGTTCAGCGGGATTTCCAGCAGTGCGACCCCGGCCTCCTTGGCCTGGGCCACGGCGGCGAAGATGTCGGCGCAATCGAAGGCGATGTGGTGCACGCCGGAACCGCGATAGCTGGACAGCGAACGGGCGATGGCGGTGTTGCGGTCCTCGGAAATGTTCAGCGGCAGGCGCACGCTGCCGCAGGGGCTACGCACGGCGCGACTGGTGACCAGGCCATAGGGGTCGGGCAGCACCACCTCGTCATCGGCGCCGAAGTCGAACAGGCTCTTGTAGAACAGCACCCAGCTGTCCAGGCCTTCGGCGGGCAGCGCCAGGGCCACGTGGTCGACGCGCCGCAGGCCGAGGCCGGAGGTGTCGGCGTCGTTCGTCACGAAGTCGCTGTCGTAGATGCTGCGGCCCTCGGTGTGCCGCTCGACCAGATACAGCAGGCTGCCGTCGAGGGCGCGCACCGCCGGGATTTCCCGCTCGTTGGGGCCGAGCAGTCCGCGGTACGGCTGGCCTCCGTACGCACGAGCGCGCTCCAGCGCCTGGCCGGCGTCACGCACGCGCAGCGCGGTGGCGCACAAGGACGGTCCGTGGGCCTCGAAGAAACCGTGGGCGAAGGAATAGGGCTCGGCGTTCAGTACCAGGTTGATGTCGCCCTGGCGCAACAGGCTGACATTCTTCGAACGGTGCTCGCCGGCCCTGGCGAAGCCCAGTCGCTGCAACCACTGGCCAAGGCGCGCGCCGAGCGTCTCGTCGACGGCGAACTCGAGGAACTCGATGCCGTCGCAGAGGCTCGCCGGCGGCGGCGCGAACAGCTCGTCCACCGCCACGTGCGGCGTCTGGCGTCGCAGGTGCTCGCGGGTCTTCTCCTCGAGGTAGAGCAGCGAGCGCAGGCCGTCGACGGCGTTGGCGCGGGTCGGCGCGGCGCGGAAGCCGTCGTTGAAGACCTCCAGCGACAGCGGACCGCGATAGCCGGACGCGACGACCGGCGCGAGGAAGCCTGCCAGGTCGAAGCCGCCCTGACCCGGGAAGCAGCGGAAGTGCCGGCTCCATTCCAGCACGTCCATTGCCAGCAAGGGCGCGTCGGCCATCTGCACGAAGAAGATCTTTTCCCCCGGAAGATCGGCGATGCCGCGGGGATCGCCGTCCAGCGAGAGGGTGTGGAAGCTGTCGAGGATCAGCCCGAGGTTCGCCTGGTCGGCCCGCCGCACCAGGTCCCAGGCCTGCTCCCAGGTGTTCACCTGGCGCCCCCAGGCCAGCGCCTCGTAGCCGATGCGCAGGCCGCGGACGGCGGCGCGCTCGGCCAGCTGCCGGAGGTCATCGGCCAGCAGCGCCGGTTCGCCGAGGGCATCGGCAGCGACGTTGCTGCACACCAGCACCAGGTCGGTGCCGAGTTCCTGCATCAGGTCGAACTTGCGTTCGGCGCGCTCCAGGTTTCGCTCCAGGCGTTCCCGGCGGCAGCCCTCGAAGTCGCGGAACGGCTGGAATAGCAGGATCTCCAGGTCCAGGTCGGCACACAGCCGGCGTACGTCGCGCGGGCTGCCGTCGTAATGAAGCAGGTCGTTCTCGAAGATTTCCACCCCGTCGAAACCGGCGGCGGCGATGGCCTCGAGCTTTTCCGGCAGGGTGCCGCTCAGGGATACGGTGGCGATCGAACGCTGCATGCTTCGACTCCTCAATGCGCCCTACGGCGCCTGGCGCCGCGCGAGGGCCGGCGGCGGAACGGCGGAGGCGCGGATAGCCCGCGCGGGATGCGCCGGGAAGCCACTTCGGGTCGCTGAGACCGCTCGCCCGGCAAGCCGATTATTGGTTTGCGCCAACTGACGGGCAACGCAAAATGTACGAACTGGTTAGTATTCCGTTCGAATATCGAACGGAAGCACGATTATCGAATTGACGCTTTTTCGACCAATCGCGCACCATCGCTGCCACCCGTGCAGGCCGTCCCGATCTGCCGGAAGCGCTCCGCGCTTCTTTCCGGGCACCTGCGCAACCCACGCGACATAACAATTTCAAGAATCGGGTACCCGCTCATGTCCATCGCCGACCTCTCCGTCCGCCCTCCATCCCGTCCGCTGGCCGCTCGTCCGGCCCGACCGCCCCTGGCCCGCTGACACCGGCGCGGCCCCTGGCCCGCCCGCGTGCAACCCAGAACGACAAATCCAGGCCGGGCGCCCAGGCACCGGCCGCCGAAAGGATGGCCCCGTCAATGATCCACTCTTCCAGCTCTCGACTGCTCGCCGCCGACGCCCCGCGGGAATCCCGCGGCGGCAGGATCCGCAACGCCTTCGCCGTCGGCCGGACGCGCTGGGGCATGCTCGCCCTGGTGTTCTTCGCCACCACCCTGAACTACATCGATCGCGCCGCCCTCGGCGTGATGCAGCCGATCCTGGCCGAGAAGATGAGCTGGACGGCGATGGACTACGCCAACATCAACTTCTGGTTCCAGGTCGGCTACGCCATCGGCTTCATCCTCCAGGGCCGCTTCATCGACAAGGTCGGGGTCAAGCGCGCGTTCTTCCTCGCCGTGTTGCTCTGGAGCCTGGCCACCGGCGCCCACGGCCTGGCGACCTCGGCGGCGGGCTTCATGGTCTGTCGCTTCATCCTCGGCCTGACCGAGGCGGCCAACTACCCGGCCTGCGTGAAGACCACCCGCCTGTGGTTCCCCGCCGGGGAACGGGCGGTGGCCACCGGCATCTTCAA
>OJZQ01000161.1_pt1 | contig 25252 bp, 21 predicted proteins | sample 1610471 | NCBI WGS metagenome assembly OJZQ01 (sample SAMN04436655, study PRJEB24849) | human gut metagenome | biome: human gut; feature: NICU; material: stool | host: Homo sapiens | place: USA: Saint Louis, MO | collected 2010-05-13 | reverse complement strand
AGTTGCGCTAGGTGGTATGCCGGGGAAATACATGGCTACTTCAGACCATCCCTAGAGCAGCCCTGATCAGGCGAGCATCGTAGGGATTGCGGAAAGCAACCGTTGTTAGTTCATGGAAGTCCTTGAATTTCAAGGAAGTGGCCAGTCGCTCTTGAGCAACCGAAAGCTGGAGACCTTGCTCCTGAGCAAGTTTTTTTGCCTGGGATTTGATCAGATTGAAATAGCTGTACTTCGACATGGCTTTCTCCACGCGACGCTATTGGCCAGGATGCTTGCTTCTCCAGGCTGCGCGTCGGTAGATGCGTGCCATAGGGTGAGGGTAACGAAACGCAATGGTGCAGAACTTCGCCGCTGCAAGCTGGCAGGCGCCCATCTGCGCCCACCAACATACTGCACCTATGGTCGCCACAGAGCAAACGCAATGCCCCCCTTCTGTAGCCGCTCGGCGACCGCTTCTGGCCGATTCTGTTGAAAAAGTCGGTTTCAAAGAAAGCTGTTATTCGGTCGCTCAAAAAACGCTCGATTTCGGCACTGCTACGTAAAACCCAAAACAGCTCCACCTTTGAACGAGCCAGATTTCAACGTCGACCATGCTCTTTCGTGGGCAAAAATCGCGGCGAGGCTTTTTCAACAGAATCGGCCGGTTCCCGCGATCGCAGCTGACGGGTTCAGGTCATCTCCGGCCGCTCAGGGCGATCGGGTGACTCCTTGGAATCAAGGGGTGCAATCAGCGCTGCCCCAGTGTTTTTCACGTTACCCACTGCCTTGCTGACCTGGTACCACTCGAACTCCTCGGACTGCAGGCCCAGCTCCTGCACTATCTGCTCGGCACGCTGCGAAGTTGTGTTCGGGTCTATCCACTCTCGGGCCAAGTCCGCTGGTAGTACCACTGGCCGGCGATCATGGATATCCAACATGCCACCTTGGGCGTCGGCGGTGATGATCACGAACCCATCGTCTTCGCGAATCTCGCTGCCGGCGTGGGGGAGCTGGCCGATGGCGGCGAAGAACATCGGCTCGCCGCTGCGCAGGCGGATGAAGTAGGGTTGCTTGTGCTTCGGATCGGTCTCGTCCTTCACCCATTCATACCAGCCGTCAGCTGCGACCAGCGCGCGGTACGGCCATATCTGCCTGAAGAACTTGCCGCTCGCCACCGTCTCGGCGCGGGCGTTGATCGGCGCCGGCATCTTTCCCTTCTTCGCCCAGTGCGGTGCCCACCCCCATCTCACCGCGGCGATCGTCAGGCCCCCTCCCTCCGCGTGCAGCAGTTGCACGTTGGTCTGCGGTGCCACGTTGTAGCGCTCGATCGGCAGGTTGTCGTAGCCGCCGATCACCTCCTGCTCGCTGTTCAGCTCTCGCAGGTAATCCGCCATCCCCTGATACTGCGCAAATCGTCCGCACATGACCGTCCGCTCGTCATCGCCTTTCTCATTCTGATTGTAGGTGGGTTGGTTTGTTCTGTACTGTATATAAATACAGCATTATTACGGGTGCACCATGTCCTGCACGATCCTCGGACCACTGAGCAGCAGCTCCGTGTGCCTGCCTTTGTATTCCTTCCGCGTCCCGGCCGGGTTTCCCTCGCCGGCGCAGGATCACATCGAAGCCGAGATATCCCTCGACGAGCTTCTCGACCTCCGCGCGCCGCATATGTATCTGGTGCGCATCAGCGGCGACAGCATGATCAACGCAGGGATGTTCGATGGCGACCTGGCTATCGTGAATCGGGCGATGGAGGGGCGGCCTGGCCTGATTGTCATCGCCGCGCTCAACGGCGATGCCTTGGTGAAGCGCTTGGAGAAGGAAGGCGAACAGATCGTTCTGCGGGCGGAGAACCAGGCCTACGCGCCGCGCTACGTACTCGAGGGGGATGAGCTACTGATCTGGGGCGTGGTCACTCACAGCGTGCGCTGCCATGCCCCAGGCTGAGTCGGCAATTGCCCTGATCGACTGCAACTCGTTCTACGCCAGTTGCGAGCGGGTGTTCCGCCCGGACCTGCTGCGTACGCCTATCGTCGTGCTGTCGAACAACGATCTGAGGGGTGGGAATCGTTAGTAAATCCTGTAGAGTCCGCGCCACCTTCTGAACCCCTCTGGAGCAGCAGTTTCCAGGCTTCATAAGGCAATCCATTGGAAGTGGTTTAGGGCAGCGGCATGAGGCTGGTATTCGCAACAAAAGACCTAGCATTAGCAGGTCGATCCTTTGAAGGCTTTCCGTTGCTGATTGGGTCAGAGGGATGGCCAGTCGAGCCAGCTCAATCCTTCCTTTGGCACACGCTTATCGAGTCAGGTGAGGCCCTAAGCGATTTGACTTGGGAAGCCTATGGACGGCGTCTGTACGATTACTTTGCCTTCCTGGAAGCCAATGGATTGGCCTGGGACGAGGAAAGCCCGGCTCACGGTCTGAGTGCTCTGTCGAGGTATAGGGATTGGTCGAGCGGAGAATTAGCACTTGATCCCGGCACGGTGAACAATCGTCTGGCCTTGATCGTGAGGTTCTACCGATGGGCTAAGCAGCGCAACCTGATAACTGTGCTGCCCTTCGGTGAGAAAAGGGTAAGAGCTGCCCAACATTCCGGTCTTCTCAGTCATATCGCTCGGCCCGGAGCCGAGAGCACGAAAGTTTCGGTGATGGTTCGCGACCGAAAGCGCTTGACCAAATTCCTGACCAAGGATCAAGTCAAGGTATGCCTTGCCCTGGATACCGATCCAAGCCACCAGATATTGTTCCACCTCATGGTGCGTACCGGCCTTCGCTCCTGTGAGGCGAGGTCTTTTCCTCTCAAATATGTGTTCAACCCCAGGTTGAAGAAGGGACTGCGCCCAGGGCAAATGATCAGTGTTGCTCTTGATCCTTCAGACATGCATATCAAGTACGACCGGCCTAGAACTATCGACGTGCCATGGTCGTTGATGGAGAGCATGTGGTCTTACTCCCTTCACCAACGAGAGGTTCGTAAGTCCAATAGTGATGGACGTGTTACCGCGCTGCTGCTGACTAATGAAGGCAGGCATTATTCAAAAGATTCCGTAGTGGACGTTATGAAGTCCTATGAAAGAAAGTGCGGCTTCTATGTTCGGGCCCACATGCTACGCCACACCTATGGGACTTATACCTTGCTTGCTCTTCGAAAAAGTAAAGAGTTTGAAGGTGAGCCATTGTTGTATGTCCGAGATAGGCTGGGGCATTCAGATGTGCAAACAACTATGATCTATTTGCATCTCATAAACCAGCTTGAAGCCCAATCCGTCCTTGCTCACGAGGACGAAATTGACATGATGTTTATGACTGATTCGGTTTCGCGTATCTGAGGTAGCACCATTGGCTCGGCAAAAAAGCTACAAGGCGGTTATGCGGTCGGTTACAAAAGGATTCGAGGCTGTCGAAGATGATATCAAGATTGACCTGCCGAGAAATCCGAGAAACCACAGGCAACTCGATCATACGAAATATTTAGGCTTGGGCTTCGATGCTTGGGCAATTCAAAGTCTTCACGTTATCAAAGCTTTGCTACAAGGAGGAAACTTCTCAGTGACGACCTTGATTGGTTACTCTACGAACGGACTAAGATTTTTTATAAATTTCTTGAGTGGCGGTTCGGTCAAGTCGCCACCTGCAACGCCAAACAGTCTTACCAAACGCCACTTGGAGCGATACGTCTCTTGGCTGAGGCTAAAATACCCTAACGGCTCGACAGCCAAGAATTACTATACTAGCTTCAAGTCGTTAGTTGTTGTTTTGGCTGAATATGGATTTATTGAAGTCAATCTTGACGATCTTTTGCCCCTCAATCCATTTCCTAATAATGCGCAGAGCACTAAAGATGCAGATCCGCTCACCTTGGGTGAAATGCAAAGGCTGATTGGCGCTTTGAAGTCAGATCTTATTGCCATCCATAAGGGTGCATTCCTTGGAAATGGCGCGGAGGCGATGGCTGTATTGCTACTAATTACTGCGGCAAGGTCTGGAATCAATACTACGCCGCTCTTGGAGATGAAGAGGGATGCCCTACAGCCTCACCCATTTATTCCTAATCTCAGGTTGATTACTACCGTCAAACGTCGAGGTAAAGGCGCACAGAGCAAAACAATCCGTCAGACTAATCTGCTAGATGAGTACAGTGCTATTCCCCTGGATGGGGTGGCAGTCCTCAATAAGGCGCTGGAGATTTCTAAGCCACTCGTAGCACTGGCACCTGATGAAATATCTTCATGTGTGTGGTTATATCGCTCGGGCCAGCCTGGCCGCTCGAACGACATCGTTACCCTTACACCCGGTGCTTTATATGTCACGGCAAAAAGCATTTGTGAGCGTCATGCGCTTCAGGATGATCAAGGCAATCGGCTAAATGTCACGCTTAGTCGGCTGCGAAAGACTATGGAAAGCCGTTTGTGGAAACTGAGTGGTGGCGACATTATAGAAGTTTCCTCCGTTATGGGTCATACCCCTGGTGTCGCCGATAATCACTATTTGAAAATCAACGATGAGATCAAGATCGACGGGGCGACATTTGTTGGGGAGGCTTTTCCGGACAAACTACGTGGCATAAACGTTATACCAACCCCGCCAGGCGGCTGCAAAGATAGCCTTTACGGTAGTCTGGCACCAAAGGATGGCGTCAATCATTGTTCTGAATTCATCCACTGCCTCGGTTGCCCTAGCTATGCAATTGTAGGCACCTTGGAGGACTTATACCGGCTGTTCAGCTACCAACAATTCTTGTATGCAGAAGTCGAATACTTTCTCACGGACGAGTGGGGCGCATGGCGCAAGCGTCAGTTTGACTATATTCGATTGATAGATGATTTCACCCAGAAGTTTGATCTTGCATTGGTTTCGCAAGCAAGGGCTCAGGCTGAGTCATCTCCGCACTTGTTCTGGGCTAAAAAAATCGAGTTCATGAAGAAAAAATTGGACGGTGAAATTTGAGCATAAGAACCACGAGTGCGGTGTTAAAGGCATATGATGTCCTCATCGCACAACCAGTTTCAGCGAATGGCCTAAGTCCCGCAGAGCGGGATGCAATCGTGATCAGCGCTATCGTTAATGAAGATGGAGAAACCTTCGTTCTTAGCAGGTTTGGCGATGCACAGTGGGATCTTCGCCCGTTTTTTGATCAGGCCAATGTTGCTCATTCTTATAAATTCATCAACTGGGATATGGGCATGCCTCGGGCGCTTATTGATGACTGCAAAGCTGTTGCTTATGCTTGGTTTAAAAGAGGAATGCCTAGATCCAAACCTCCTATCGCACGGGGCATTACTACTTTCGCCGTCGTCAGCGCGATGCCTTTTGTTCGCTGGTTAAACGATCTAGGAGTTTCAAGCTTTGCAGATGTCCGTCCGATCCATGTCAGCAATTACGTTCATCATTGCAAATATGAATTGAAGTTAAAGCCTCTCCCGCTGTATGGGCGATTACGGGTTATTGATTTTCTTTGGGTGTTTTCTGCCGACACGATGTTTCCCATTCAGAGTTATCCTTGGGGTAATTCGACATTGTGGCGGATTTGTGGGGTCGCGAATGTAAAAGGGTTGGGTGCTGCCACTAAAAACGTCGGGCGAACAGATATTATTCCTCATGATGAACAATCTAGGATTTTCAACTATTGCGAAAGCATTGTCCGGGAGATGAAGGCCGAATTGGCAGCCAATGGTATTGGATATCATCCTAGTGATGAACGGATGGCAATTCGTTGCAGAGATGCTGTTCTGTATATAGTTTCAATCACTAGCGGCATGCGCAATGACGAGGCAATTGGAATTGAGGTTGGCGCTTGGCGCAAAGAGTTAAAAAACGGGGTTACCTTTTGCTGGGTGACCACAATCGAGCACAAGACAGGTAAAGGCCAAGTCGAATATCTTGTACCAGAACTGACGATTGAAGCTTTAAGTCTTTTGGCAAAATATTCAGTACCCATCAGAAAAGAGCTGGATGAAGAGATTAGACAGCTTGCAAGCAATCGGGATTTTTCGTATTCAACTGAACATCTCCTTAGGCTCGAAAAAGCCCGAAAAGACGCGAATAAACTATTTTTGGGACGAAACACACAAGGAGGGAAAGTTCAGGAAAGCCATCACGTTGAGGCTCTCAGCGGGCAAGCATCCAATGCTGCGTTTGACCGTATAGCTAAAGCCGCTGGAAGCGATTGGCCGTTGAGGACGCATCAATGCAGGCGAACATATGCAAGATGCTTTGTAGAATCCCGTATGGGCCGCACTTCATTGATCTACCTCAAATGGCAGTTCAAACACAGCAGCATGAGTATGACCCAACTCTATGCATCCAATCCGCAGCAAGACCTGACTCTCTTTGATGAGATCTTCCAGCAGATGACAGAGTTTAAAATTGACCTGATCGAATCATGGCTCGATGATCAGCCACTGGCAGGGGGCGCTGGCGAAAAGATTGTGGAGTTGCGGGCGATTCCAATCAAGGATAGAGCTGCTTTGCTTGCCCAGACCGCCCCACATGCCAACATTCGTGCGACTGGACACGGCTGGTGCATCGCCACAGAGCGGGGCTGCGGAGGTGCTGGTCTATACGAAGCCACACGGTGTCCAGGGTGCAAAAATTCGGTGATCGATGAAGTCTTCGCCAGCACTTGGCAGGACATCTACATTCAACAGCGAGAGCTGATAAAAATTGAGGATGCAGGCCCCGCTGTTAGGCAGCGCGCAGAACGCGACTTGCAGGTTGCACTAGATGTAATTACCAGCCTTGGCCTTTCTCCAGTTGAGGAAATGGAGGAGGCGGCAAATGACTAGACAGGCGGTGGGCCCTGACTCTCCTATTCGCTCCAGGTCGAAGACACTCGCCGCGCTCAACAAGGTCGTCGACGATCTAATTGCTGGTGACGAAAAGCTTTCCATCACATCCGTTGCCCGTGCCGCAGGTGTGACTCCGGGACTCATCCATAACACTTACCCAAGCATAGCGGAAAGGATTCGCAACATCGTTGGCAAGTCGGTGCGAGCCCAGCGAGACTCTAAGCATCAAGCGTTGATGAGCGAGAAAGAAAAGAACAGGGTGCTCCGTGCAGAGAATGATCAGCTTTTAGCGGAGGTAGCTCGGCTGGCTTCGGTTAACCAGCGACTAATATTCGAGATGATTCAGCTGAAGGCGGTTGCCAACGGTAAGGTCACCGCACTCCCTCTGAAACCAGGGCCCAACTAGGCCCTGATGGGGAGCCCACTGAATTCGGCAAAAATCGTAGACCACCACTTCAAGCGCCACGATCACGCCCGACTGTAGCTTGTTGACTGGTCAATCTGGTTCACGGGTGAAGCGATAGAACAGGTTCGGCTCGCTGACCACGTACAAATACCCTTCATTGTCGATGGTTACGCCTTCGGCCTGGGGTATGCCTTTCAGCAAACCAGCAAAACCTCTCGCCAGGGAGCGGAAACTCACCACCTTGCCCTCGTCGGTCATTTCAATCAGCAGTTTCGACTCGTCGCTGAGCAATATCAGATGGCCGCTCTGTTGATCGAAGACGACTGAAGACAGGTCAGTCGCAAACACCTTGTCTTTTACCAGGCTGGACAGGTCACGCACGTGCAAGGAAAAGCCTCCGGCCAGGCTGGCACGAAGGCCGCTCACTTCCAGCAATTGGCGAGGATCTCGCTCCTTGGTCACAAACAGGCGGTCGCCTTTCAGGTCGTAGGCGAGCCCTTCAAGGCCTTTGTTGTCTTCCTTGCCAAACGCCAGGGTGAGAGCTGGATACTGGTCTCGGCTCAATGGTCGACCAGGAGAAAGTTTACCGTCTTCGGCGATGGGGACATCCACGATAACCAGGCTCTGCCGGCGCTCCTCGGCGATTACCAGCTGGCCATTGCCGGCATAGGACACAGCTTCCACATCGTGGAAGCCATCCAGGTTGTAACGCCTTTCCACATCACCGTCACGACTAAGGGCCAATAGTTCGTTTGGGCCGTTGGTGACCGCCCACAGCAGGTTTAGGTCAGGGTCAAAGGTCAGACCCGAAAGATTGCTGTCCACACCGGAAACCGCCTTAGCATCCAGTTCAACCCGATAGCCAGGCAGCCACACAGAGCGCTCCTGCCAATCGTCGGTGTGCCAGCTGGTCTTGATCCAGAAGTACAAACGATCATCAAGGTGATGGGTGCGGACTTGGAATACGGTAAGCAATACAAGGCACAGCAGTGCCCACATCCAGGCGCTTGTTTTCCGTGTTCGGCCCAGCCAGTTTTTTGCCAACAAATACATAGAAATCTCGTTAATTGGGGCTGACGCCACGAATCGTGACGATTTCAACCCGACTCAGTGCGACTCGCACAGGTGATGCACAGCAGCGTGGCCGGATCAAATTCCAGGCGGCCCGAGGCGATCAACTCGCCGCATTGGTTACACCAGCCATACTCACCCTCGTGCCAACGCTTGAGGGCCAGTTGGAGGCGGACGCGTTCATGCTGCGCCCGACTGCGGATGGCATCGTTCATTGCTTGCTGCTGGAGTGCATCCATCCTCGACAAACGCCCTACCTTGCTTTGATCCAGCTCTACCGATTGCGAGCGAGACTCAGCGTCTTCCAGCAATCGATCCAGCTCGGCAGCCCGCTGTTCCAGCAGGGTCTTGAAATGGGCAAGATCGAGGGCGTCGTCCATGGCCATTAGCGCAGCAGTAACAGCGGACTGATGGTGGTGCGGAGCATGCTGGTCGTGGTGCTACCGACCAGGAACTGCCGGATACGGGAATGGCCATAGGCCCCCATCACCAGCAGATCAATGCCATGCTCTTTCTGATAGGCGTGCAGGGTAGGCTCTATCTCACCGCTCCGGGTCTCGGCACGAACAGTGAAGCCGGCGTTGATCAGCACTTTCTGCGCCCAGTCCAGCTGTGCAGATGCTTCATCGCTTACGGGGCCAACCATGACCAGGTGGATCGGCAACCCCTTCAGCAGCGGGCTGGCTGCCAGCATCTCCACACCCTTGCGGGTAGTAGCGCCGCCATCGAATGCCAGCATCGCGCTCTTGGGCTTTTGGAAGCTGGCCGGGGTAACCAGGATTGGCCGGTGCATGATACGAATCACGCTCTCCAGCTGGCTTCCGACCTGCTGACTCAGATTGCCACTAGACTCGCCCTGGCGACCGATGACCAGCAGGCGCGTTTCGGTTTGCAGCTCTTGCAGGCTTTCCAGCAGATCGCCATGACGTTGCTTGGACTCCGGCGCGGCCACGCCATCCTTAATGGCCCGCTCTTTCGCGGCCGCAAGCATGATCCGCCCTTGCTCAAGGGCCAACTTTCCCCGCTGTTCATCCAGGGAAGCAAGCTCATCAAGCAGATGCTCGCGGCTGCCAAGGCCGATATTGCCACTCAAGTCGGCCGCAACTGGGTACTGGCGCTGATCCAACACATGCAAGAAGGTCAGCGGGGCTTCCAGGCTCAGACTGGCCCATGCTGCGTAGTCGCACACAGCTGGAGCCGAGGTGGAACCGTCGATACAGGCAATTACTTGGGTCATCGTTGTTCTCCTTCTCAGTGGCCCATGAGTTGATCAATGGCGTCGGGTTTATCGTGAACACCAAAGCGATCCACGATAGTGGCGCTTGCTTCGTTGAGACCCAGCACTTCAACTTCGGTGCCTTCGCGGCGGAACTTGATAACCACCTTGTCCAGGGCTGCAACAGCGGTGATATCCCAGAAGTGGGCGCGATTCAGGTCGATGGTTACCTTGTTCAGGGCTTCCTTGAAGTCGAAGGCCGCGACGAACTTGTCTGCCGAGCTGAAGAACACCTGGCCGGTGACGTTATAGCTACGATGCTCGCCGGCTTCGTCCAGCAAAGAGCTGATTGCCATGTAATGGCCAACCTTGTTGGCGAAGAACATCGCGGCCAGCAGCACGCCGGCCAGCACGCCGAAGGCCAGGTTGTGGGTGGCGACCACGACCACCACGGTGACGACCATGACAATGTTGGTCGACAACGGGTGCTTCTTCAGGTTGCGCAGCGAATCCCAACTGAAGGTGCCGATGGATACCATGATCATTACGGCTACCAGAGCAGCCATTGGGATCTGCTTCAGCCAATCGCCGAGGAATACCACCATCAGCAGCAGGAATACGCCTGCTGCCAGGGACGACAGGCGAGAGCGACCGCCGGATTTCACGTTGATGATCGACTGACCAATCATCGCGCAGCCGGCCATACCGCCGATCAGACCCGAAGCAATGTTGGCCACGCCCTGGCCCTTGCACTCGCGGTTCTTGTCACTAGGGGTGTCGGTCAGGTCGTCAACAATGGTCGCGGTCATCATCGACTCCAGCAGACCGACCACGGCCAGTGCTGCCGAGTAAGGGAAGATGATGGCCAACGTCTCGAACGTCAGCGGCACGTCAGGCCAGAGAAAGATTGGCAGCGTATCCGGCAGTTGACCCATATCACCGACCGTGCGGATATCCAGCCCAACCGACATGGCAACGGCGGTCAGCACGATGATGCACACCAGCGGCGATGGGATGAGCTTGCCGATCTTCGGGACATAGGGGAACAGATAAATGATGCCGAGGCCTGCGGCTGTCATGGCGTAGACGTGCCAGGTGACATTGGTCAGCTCGGGCAGCTGAGCCATGAAGATCAGGATCGCCAGCGCATTGACGAAGCCGGTCACCACCGAGCGCGAAACGAAGCGCATCAGCGAGCCGAGCTTCAGGTAGCCAGCACCAATTTGCAACACGCCACACAGCAGCGTGGCGGCCAGCAGATATTCAAGACCATGGTTCTTGACCAGGGTCACCATCAGCAGTGCCATGGCCCCTGTCGCGGCTGAAATCATGCCTGGGCGGCCACCGACAAAGGCGATCACTACGGCGATACAGAATGAGGCGTAGAGACCAACTTTGGGGTCGACGCCCGCAATGATAGAGAAAGCGATGGCTTCAGGGATCAGCGCAAGTGCGACGACGATCCCCGCGAGCACGTCGCCACGGACGTTGGAAAACCACGTTTGTTTGAGTGTTTGTAGCATCAGAATATCCAAAGCAATGCACCGCACGCATGCCAGGAAATGGCGAGCGCGTCGATACGAATTCAAATTGTGAGGATTATTTTGCTGTGCGCTTTGGGTGTAAGAACCGGGCGTACAGCAGTACGCAGCCGCGAGCGAAACTGGCGGAGGCGAGGTGTTGCGAGGGGGCGTAGCGCTAAGGCGGCGTAGGCTGCCAGTAGAGCGTTTGGAGTACAGTCATGCTGGTGTTCCTGTAGCTCAAGGGGTATGCGGAGCCAAAAGTATACAGTGAAGCTATCGTCGATTGCGATCCGCCGCCCTGCTTTGCGAAGCCACGTCTGAAATAGGCTTAGTCGAGGAGTATCGCCATCAGGAACGAAGGAAAATAATCAAAAAATGTTAGTGGGTTAATTCCCTTATAAATCAATATCTTACAACAAACTAACTGTTAGGATCATTCAGATACAACGACGGCTGCGTGATCGCCCGCTCGGCCGAGGCCAAGGCGCTGGGCATCAAGATGGGTGAGCCGTATTTTCAGATCAGGCAAAAGCTTCGGCAGCACGGCATTTTGGCGTTCTCCAGCAACTACGCGCTTTATTAAGTTAGGTGGAATGCTTTTGAGCTAGGCTGAATCCGTTGACGCTCAGGGGGCGCCCATGACCACCACCCCATTGCACAAGCAAGTGTTAAGTCGTTATTCCAGTGTACAAGCTTGGCTGGAGCTCTTGGGTAATCTGGGGCGTGCGCCGGCCACCCTTGACGCCTATGGCCGTGCCCTTGCGCATTACTTATTGCATTGCGAAGGGAGTGGGCTGAAACCCGAATCCGCGACATTCGAACAAGTCACGCTCTACATCCGTGAGCTGCTACCTGGCGCAAAGAGCGCGGTGGCGAATTCAACCTTGCACCAGCGGCTTACTGCTATCCGGTTGTGGTACGACCACCTCGTTTTTCAGGGTCTTTGCGAGCACAACCCCGTGCCCCGCGGACAGCATGGTCGGCTGGCCCAAGTGCCTGGACATGGAGGGTTTGTCAGGGGCTTGCTCCCACGGCTGATTAAGTTGCCAGACATTCCCACCGATGAGCAGTGGCGACACTTTCTCAGTATTGCGGCCAGGTCGTCTATCCGTGATCGACTAATGCTGTCGTTGGCGTATTTCGGGGCTCTTCGCCGTGCCGAGTTGGTGGCCTTGCGTATTGAGGATTTAGACGTTGCACACCGACTGATCTCGGTGCGAGCGGAAACGACCAAAGGCAAACGCAGCCGCGTCGTGTGCTACAGCCCAGACATTGCACCTGTCTTGATAGAGCATCTACATGCTCTTCGCGGCGCTGGCTGGATGCGAGGTTCGTTGTTTCGATCAGCATCAGATCGTAATCGAGGCTCGCCACTGTCCCGTTGGGCGTGGAGTAAAACGGTTGAAGGGTGGGCCAAGGAAGCGAAACTATCGCACCTGAGCACTCATACCTTTCGCCACCTTCGGCTTACCCATCTGGCCCGTGCGGGCTGGAAGCTCCATGAACTGACCACGTATGCTGGACATCGAGACCCCAAAACCACTTTGATTTACCTGCACCTATCTGGCGCGGATTTAACCGCAAAGATGGCGCACTCCGTCGGCAGTCTCGATGCTCGGATGTTCTGTGAACTCTTTGGGTCTGAGGCATTGCTATGAGCACCCCCTCAGTCACCCCTTATGTTCCGTTCGACGCGAGCAAGTACGTACGTCAGAGCGATCTATCGAAAATCGAGCTGAGCATACTTTCGAATCGCTCTCACCGTTCAGACTGGGGCTACCTCCAATCAGAGATACCTGAGCTCATGAGGCCGCTAGCTGATATAGCGGCGCACAGCGGCGTTTCTCAGCGATTAGCCATTTCATCAGTGGCAGTCATTCTCTGGAATGTCAGCAAAACCGGTAAACCCTACTGGTGTTGGTCTGAGTCGCAGTGGTTGACCTTGCTCAGTAATCGAGCAGGATCACGACCATATCTCGCTTCCGTTGCTTACCATCTCGGCGATTTTCGAACCCCGCAGCGTATCGCCAAATTCCGGCAGCCGGCGATATATGCTTCTTTTATCTTCGGCCATGCCGTGTTCAGACATGAGCACGTTCGCTTGAGCCAAGCGTTGAGATCGCTGGGCTACGCTGCTCGCCATCTTGAGCAGTTCCTTTCCAACGTGCTGGGTGCCTTGATGCTGGAAAACGGCGATCCGCGGTTGGAGACATTCACCGAGGAACTGCTACTGAAGGGCCAACAGCATCGAAGCGAAGGTGTCGCGAGATCGGTCGGAAAGGTATCTCACGGCCTCGCTGCCATGGGGATTTTGGCGAAACCTTTACGCATGCGAGGCTATACCTGTTGGCGGGCGAAAAGCATCGAAGGCATCGATCCGACTTGGGCAATGTGGTGCCGTCGATGGCGAGACACTTCCACCTTGCGTCCACGCACACGTGAAAGCAATTACAGTTTTATCTTGAGGACCGGTGTCTGGCTAGCGCGCGAGCAATCAGGAATGGCGGCGCCTACCGATTGGAGCATGTCCACTTGCGCTGCATTTATTGCTGCCGTCGACCGGATGACGGTCGGTGAGTGGGCTTTGGAGTCAGCGAAGGGAACACAGCTAAAGGGGCTTGGTCAGCCTATCGCTGCCAACTCGAAGCGCGGCTTTCTACATGCCTTGCGACGATTTTTTACAGACTTTGAACTCTGGGGATGGGGTCGTTTGAAGTTCAGCCCCCGGCATCACCTCGCCACCCCGCGATCCGTGACATTCAACTCGGGTATCAACCCGCGGGTAATTGATGACTCGACCTGGCTCAAGCTGATTTGGGCGAGTCTAAATCTTGAGCGTAGTGATCTGCTTTCGGAGATTCACTATCCGCTGTCGATGGTTCAAGCCATTGCTGTAGTGTGGACGCACGCTGGTTTGCGCAGCAATGAAATCATGCGCTTGGATAAAAGATGCGCGCATCCTCAGACCAATGATGTGGTACACGAGGATGGGACCATCGTTCCAGCAAAAACTTTATGCTATCTCGATATTCCTGCCAGCAAGACGTTCAAAGCTTTCGTCAAACCTGTAGCGGTGGTCGTGAAGGAGCGCATTGACGCCTGGCTGGAGGACAGGCCTGCTAACCAGGCCGCTTTGCTGGATGAGCGAACCGGGGAAAAAGTTAGCTACCTATTTCAGTTTCGAGGCAAGCGCATAGGCTCCAGTGTCATTAATGGCACCATCATTCCAATGCTATGCGCCAAGGCGGGTGTGCCACTGGAGGACAGTCGCGGGCGAATCACCAGCCACCGGGGACGTGCCTCCGCAGTGACGGCGCTCGCCAGCGTCCCTCAGGGCATGTCGCTGATCGAGCTAATGCAGTGGTCGGGACATAGCTCGCCGAATTCGACTTTGCATTACATTCGAATTCGGCCTACCAAGCTGGCAGCATCCTTCGTTAAAGCCGATCAAATGGCCCATATGGTCTCCGTTTTGATCGATCATGACGTAATTGTTCGCCATTCAGATGCCCCCTACACCTTCTATGACTTGGGCGACTCGTATTGTTCAAATCCCTTCTGGAGCAGCTGCCCACATCGCATGGCCTGTGCGGGGTGTGACTTCAACTTGCCGAAAGCCAGCGCAAGGGCCCAAGCATTGGAAAGCAAATCGTCTATCGGACGGTACTTGGAGGCCGTGCCTTTAACTCCCGACGAGCGAGCCATTGCCGAGGGCGACTTGGAAAAGCTGGAGAGCCTCATTCGAAAGCTGGACAATGTGCCGGCTCTAGACGGCAGGATGCCGAGGAGATCGATGAGAGAAAGAGGAGGCTATAAGTAGAAAAGTTCTTAAGCGACTAGTGGCTCGCTAGACATACCTGTCGCGTTACTCCTAAGTTATGCGACACACTAGATTTTTCGGGGTTTTGCTGGGCTGCGGGTGTCGCAGGAGTGTGCCGCACGTAGATCGAAGTTAAACCTGATGCTAGGCCGGCTCATGCACTAGCCGGATGTCGATTTCTCTGTCGACATACTGCCACTCCACCGAGGCTCGGAGTTCGGCCAGAAGCCTGTTAAAGGCCGTCTCATCAGACGGGGAATATTCGAACCAAGTCAAGAAGTCGAAGGGTTCGTTCTCGCCCAGGTCCCGACAATGGTGGAGGCGGCGGGCCACAGCAGGGAGATATTGGAGCCCGATGTGAATGTGACGGGACTGTTCCTCAAAAATCTTCCGGCGTTCGTCTTGAGACAGTCCCCACCATGAGGGGTTTTTCCGGATAGGGATCAGGGCGGCGCAGGTAGCCTCTGCTCGACCCAAGCTTGGCTGCTTCGCCACGAGACGATCCTTCTCTTCACGCACGACATAGCGCTCGTTACTCGTTATCCCGCGAAGGAGCCATTTGGTGCCCGGAGGCTGCGGCGAAACAGAGCCAGCGGCTACGTTGAGCCGTGGGATTCCAGGGAGAGGGGCTCCTGCCACGGCATTCATCGCAACAACGCGCCAAACCCCCGTTTCTCCACCAGCGAACGTAAATACTCGTGTATTCATCAGGTTCCTCTCAGGCCTTTCGCCTATTTCTCAGATAACGCAAAACCTGCACTGCCCGGCGCAACCACGGAGACAAATATGAAAGGTCCTGGACCAGAGTTCACGGCACCATGTACTTGCCCAGGTTTTGCAATGGCAATATCTCCAGCTTTAAGATGAATTTCTACGCCGTTGCCTTGATAATACTTGGCCTCACCTGAGATAACCGTCCAAGTATCTTGGCCGTGAGGATGGACATGGGCAGCTATTTCCTGCCTAGGGTAGGCGTGCCAAACTACAACGACAGAATCGTTGGTCTCCAGAACAACTGAACGGATCGGTTCGCCGTTAGACGGACGGACATATTCGTCCACCGAAAAAATCCGCGATTCCGTTTCTGCTTTCATGTTCACACTCCATTCCTGCACCGCAAGGTGACGTGCATCTGGCACTAACACCAAGACGAAGCCTTGATCTTGATGGGGGCGGAGAAGCTCGACACGCCGAACGGCATCATGAAGAGCACTTTCATGCGGCACCAACCATTTCTTTTAACGACACGAGGCTCGTATGCACATGACGATATGTACTTGAGCGCCTTTCGGAAAAGCTATGTTATAGGACGGAGACCGTCAATACTCCGTCGTGGGTAGGCATGACAGAACGGTAGGATAACGGCGACGTTTTGGTCATATGTACATGGGAGGGCGGTTCACCGCTCGGCAGGGGTGTTGTCGATGGACAGGTGTCCGCCTTCGATGTAACAGATCAGCTTTGACCGGTTACTAACAGGATGACCGGATGATCCGGTGAGCGACGGCGATCTCCTCAGAAGCTACAGCCATACCGGTTGGGTATGAGAAGCTCCAAGGGCGAGCATGGCCCGGTTCTTATTGACTTTCTATTACACATAAACGGCGATATGAGTCAGCGGGTGATGACCATCCTCGAGGGGATGGCTCCGGTGCTTGAGGTGTACAGCATTGATAAGAGTAAGTTGTATAGTGCGGACGCCTAAGCTATTGAGTTCTATCTATGGACATTGTTAAGCGTCCCAGGGGCGTTGAATGGCGACGCTAGAGCGCATTCATTTCGTGCCCCATTACCTCGTGCGCAGAGAGAACGCCGTCGCATACTCCCCCAGTAGCAGCCGGCCATCCATTGAGGGCTTGCCCCAAATCTTTTGGGCAGACTATGCACCTTGGAGGGAGGCAAACCTGTGGGCAGTGGAGCGAGCAACGACTGGTGACGCTTCTCTTAAGACCGTTGCCAGTAACATGAATGGCCTTCTCAATTACGCTAAATTTCTTGAATCTCGTGATTTGCAGTGGTTCGAGTTTCCCGCTCGCAAAGCTGACCGCTGCCTGGTGCTATACCGAGGGGCGTTGATCAAGATGCGCGATGCCGGCCAGATCAGCCCATCCACGGCGTCTGAGTACATGCGCAATTGCATCATGTTCTATCGGTGGGTAAGGCATAGGGAGCTTCTTTCTCCACACGTCCAGCTGTGGCGGGAAAAGCCCTACGTCGTTAAATACTTCGACCGGGTGGGGTTCGAGCGAACGATCAGCGGAACCACCACCGACCTCAGCATCCCGAACCGTAAGCGCCCAGGCCAAACGCTTGAAGATGGGCTGTTGCCAGTCTCGGAGACCGATCGCGATGCAATTCTGGATTTCGCCGCAGAGAACGCCACGCCCGAGCTCTACCTCATGTTGGCCCTTGGATTTTTTACCGGGATGCGGCTCGGCAGCATCTGTGATCTCAAGATTCAGTCTCTGGAGCGCGCCGCCCCCGACCCTTCCGCTGAAGGGCTTCTACGCCTTGCAGTTGGTCCAGGCGCAGCTCCGCCAGTGCACACGAAATTCGGTGTGACTGGCCAGGTCTGGATACCCGAAGCGTTGCGTGATGAATTGCTGGAATATGCCAAAGGCTGGCGGAGGATGGAACGAGAGGCGAAAGCCTCGCCCGAGAATCGTGATTTGCTGTTCTTGACCCGCTTTGGTAACGCCTATGGCAGGCGCGGCACCGATCAGTCATCTGCTGTGAATGTTGAGATGTCCGAGTTTCGAAAACGGGGCGTCAAAGCAGAACTACAGGTGCTCCGTAAATTCCGCTTCCATCAGTCGCGCTGCACCTTCGGTACCGAATTGGCACGTCTGGCGCTATCGGCTTGTGCCGATGTCGCTATTGTAATTGCGACGGTCAGCGACGCGTTGCTCCATGGGCCTAACTCTGAAGCCACCACCTTCAAATACATCCGATTCGTACAGGCACTGCCGATCAAACAAGCCCTCTCAAATAGCTTCATGGCGGCATTTAGCGGGATCGGCGCTGGGGCGCGGCACGATGGATAGTTCCGAATTCGACCTCACTTTCCCGATGCTTGAGTATGGGGCCACTGAAACGCCCTGGGACCTCCGGCCGCTGCTGTTTCGCGGAGGTGCAGCAGCAAAGGTGAAGCATGTGGGCCGCCAGATCGCGCAGGGCGAACTCGGCAGTCCCTTGCCGGAACGTTTCGAGCTGGTGACGCAGCTGCATGAGCACATGACTGACGACCTTGCTGGTGGCGGAAGTCGCTTCTCGGTGCAGAACAAGATCAGTGCATTGCGCCGATTCTTTGCCTGGATCGATTCAGAAAACGTGAATCTCAGTCTCGAGACGGCGGCCGACACGTTCATTCGTTGGACCGATCACTTGCTCCAGCGTCATCGAGTCGAACGCAATTTCAGCGATGGGTCCCTGTACGATCTCACCAGGCTCACGGCGACGATGCTGGACCGAGCATTGGACCGCCAAGCAAGCCTGAGCAAGAGCACACGTATTCGCAAGCCGCGCGGCAAAGGCAAGGTACATACGAGCAAAGCGGACAAGCAGAATCTGCAAAACACCTTCGCATTCGGACACCTTCTAGCTGACGTATGCGAGGCATTGACCTGGAGGGGGACAATGGCCCCCCTCCCAGTTTGTATTTCGTTACGCACCGGCCAAGTGCTGGAACTATGGTCGGGATTGCAGAGCCCCGAGAAAGTAGCGGCCCGCCGTACCAGGCCGCAAAACCAAGCGCAAATCGAAGCATCCCTGGCGGCGCGTGCCGCCCACGATGCAGATCGGACACTGCGGACCCGTTTCCCCATCGTCAATTTACGGATCGAGAGTGAATTGCTGATGTTCATCGCCCAGACCGGTCTGAACCTCCAGCAAGCACATACCCTGCGGGTTGAGCAGTTTCATTACACCAGCCACATAGACGGCTACCAGGTACGTACCTACAAAAATCGACGGGAAGGAGAAGTGCTATTCGAGATCTTTGCCAGTTATCGAGAGTGGTTCGAGCGCTATCTCGAATGGCGTTCCGAATGGTTTCCCAATGAGCCGGATGGTTTGCTCTTTCCGCTTATACGTAGCGGGGGACGAATCCTAGAAGAGGCGACGCAGTTCACGAACGTTACGCGCATCTGCCGCGAGCTTGGCATACCGATAGTGAGACCGCGAAAACTGCGCGGGACGCGCATCAACTGGTTGCTTCGGGAGTCCCAGAATCCCCAACAGGTTGCGGAGTTGGCCCAGCATACGGTGCAAACGCTGATACGCGTATATGCCGACCCCCATCCGCAGATCGCTATGGTGGAAATTACGCGCTTCCATCAGCAAACCGATCCGTCCCTTTCACCTCCTGCTCCTGGTAGATGTGTATCGGCCACACCTGAACCAGTGGGCACGATGCCGAAGAATGGTCCGCGACCCGACTGCATCAATGCTGCCGGTTGCCTGTTCTGTACCCAGCACCGGGATATCGAAAGTGAGGATCATGTGTGGTCTCTCGGTAGCTTGCGCCACCTCAAATCGCTTGAACTGGCACGCTACCGCCCATCCAGTTCGGGTAAGCACCTGACGACAGAGCATCCGGCCCTGCTGGTGATCGATCGGCTGACGGCCAAACTGCGCTTCTTCGAAGAAAGTAGCGAGGTCCGCAGGCTTTGGGTCGAAGAAGCCAGAGCGCGCATAAGTGAAGGTGACTACCACCCGGCCTGGGATGGCTTCATCCGATTGGCAGAACTGCGACAAAGATCAGCATGACGAAAAATATTCTTTCCGAACTTGGCCTCGGCATCGACTCGCCCCTAGCGATTCCTGATGCGCCGAACTACCGTCCGCCGTGCTGGCCACCGCAGCGTGATTGGCCGGTCATCATAGATGCCGCTGGCCAGGTGGTGAGCCGTTGGGGCGATGCCATTTGGCGGCTCGACCCATGGGCGGGAAAACGGCTCACTCTCAATTTCGGCGATGGCCCAGCTAAGAAATATGTCGCCGCGATCGATCCTGCGAACGCCGATTTATTGCGGACCGTAATCGGCTGGTGGCTATACGGCCCCAATGGAGCCCGTGGATACCGAGGCCTGAAAACGCGCTTCGACCAGATGCGTCGGCTGTTCGTCTTGTGCACTCAAGAAGGCATTCTCGCATCCGAACTGAGTCATTTTCCGCGCGTTGCCGACCGTCTCCCGGAGGTGCTCCAGGCTTCCCGGTCCGGTGAGTTCTTGGCATTGCTGCACGAACTGTACGAGCGGCGGGATGCGCTGGGGTTCACCTTGTTGGATCGCGCAGGGTTGGCACGCCTCGCAGCGGCCATGCCCGACCACCAGAAGCTCCAGACCCCCTATATCCCGCCCCGCATTTGGCACTATCAAATCACACGCTTGCGCGAATGCCTGGATGACTTTTTGGCGCATCGAGGCCAAGTCGAGGAGTGCTTCCGCTTCTGTCTGGCTGCCTATCGGCACAACTCTGCCAGTCTCCAAGGACAACGCAGGCCACAATCGTTCTATCCGTTTCAGTGGCCGTCGGATGGATCAAACGGAAAGTGGACTGGGCGGCAGTACTACGGCCCATTCATCGACACCGCGCATCGGTTTGGCATGGTGGAACTATTTCGTCGCTGGCTGGGAGTGAGCGACGACGAAATTCGCATTCAAACTCTGAGTCGCTACCTCAACCTCGTGAGTCGATCTGGACTGTGCTATCTGCTGAATTTCAGCCTCATGCGAGTCGAAGAGGCTTGGAACCTGCGCGCCGATTGCTTGCACATAGAACGTGATCCGCAGTTTGGCGACATCCATGTATTGTGCGGACGAACGACCAAGACGATGTCGGATTCTGAGGCACTTTGGGTGACGTCCCCGTCAGCTCAGGTGGCAGTTGAAGCCATGCGTGTGGTCGCAGACCTCCGCGCAGAATGCGATTCTCCCCCCGGCGAGGCCTCGGTGCCGGATGATCCGGCCAAGCGCTATCTGCTTGATTATTGCCTTGAACCGTGGGGAACGAAGTTCACCAAGATCAACCGCACGATTCGGCCATCGATTCCGAGCTATGCCCATGTGCTTCAGTGGTTCGACAAGCTGTTCGACCGTGAGCAATTGCGCATTACGCCGGAAGATTTCGAATTGGCTCGGTTGGTGACGCCGACGCTGACCGACGAGTTTGCGGTCGGCAAAATCTGGCCGTTGGCCTGGCATCAACTCCGACGAACCGGCGCAGTGAATATGCAGGCATCCGGGCTGGTCAGCGACGCTTCATTGCAGTTTCAGCTAAAGCACGTCGCCAGAGCGATGAGTCTCTACTACGGGCAAAACCATTCCAGGGTACGGCTGGAAGAGAAGGCCCATACCTACTACGTCCGCACCATGTACGAAACTTTGGGTAGGCAGCTGCAACAGCTGACGAGCAACCGATTCGTCAGCCCCCACGGCGAGAAGCGAAAATCTGAGATTGTCCGCCTGATCTCAGCCTCTGATGCTAAGAAAGCGATCAATCTGGCTAAGAAGGGGACGGTCACTCATCGACCGATTTTGCTGGGCATCTGCACGAGCCGTACCCCCTGTCCCTATGGGGGCATCGACAATATCGCTCGCTGCGGAGGGGGCGACTCCCCCGGAGAAACCAAACCATGTGCGGACGTTCTCTATGACCCCGAGCAACTCGACGAAGTCGAAGTGTTGGAGGCGGTATTGGATGAGCGCCTGGCCGCTGCCGAGGTAGACAGTCCGCTAAGGACTTCGTTGGAAGCCCAGAAACGTAGTGTGGAGAATTATCGCCATGTCATCCGGCAAACATGAATCCGCTGACCCGGCTAAGCGAATGAGTGCCGGCGAGCAGTATCGCGCAGCGTTCGAGCGGCTGAAGAGCAACAAGCCCGAACGACTGCCGAAGGGGACGCCCGTAAGTCAGAACAACGTTGCCAAGGAGGCCGGCAGCGACCCCTCTGCACTGAAAAAAGCTCGTTTCCCCCTACTGATCGCTGAGATCCAAAAGTACGTGGAAGGACACGCTGAGCAACGTCCGCCATCAGTGCGCCAAGTCAGCTTATTAGCCCGCAGAAAAAATCGTGGACTTCGAGAACGGATCGAGGAAATCACGCAGCAGCGTGACCACCTAGCCAGCCTACTCAGTGAGGCCGACGCCACCATTCTTGAGCTGTACGACCGTATTGCGGACTTGGAGCGCCAACTGCCGGCCTCCAATGTGCTTCCTCTTGATCCGCGAGGCCACAAAAAACTTTGAAACGGAGAGCTCGCAATATTCGAAAGAAACACAGCCATGCCCGACCAGCCCGGCATGAAACGTCGGGCTAGCCGCCGAAGAGCTTCTTGCGTTGCGCGGTCCGCTCCCGGCGTAGATTCTCGTAGGCAGTTCGGCGTTTAGTCGCGTTTTTGATTAATTCCAGGACCTGGGCGATATCGCCGAGCAACTCCTCACGCGCGGGAAGCGGTAGTTGGCGCTCGCCTGGGGTGTCGTGGGCCTCGGTAGCTTCGCAGGCCCGCGCATACACTGCCAGCAACTGCTCCCACTCCTCTGCGGGGTGGCCAATGACAGCACCAAATGCTTCTACGCTCACCACATCGCTGAACGGCTGGACGGTATTGTTCAAAAAAACCTCGCGTATGGCGCGCTCGACAGTGCCTCGGAGGCTTGAGTATCCCGATGCGATTTGCCGCTCAAGCTCATCATCCGGGTCGCTGCCGACCGGAACGTTCAGCGCTTTCGCACGACTTTCGAGATCGGCCAGGCGGGCCTTGGTGTCCATCGTCGTCCACGTCAGCCCCTCGCTCACTAGTCCCGGCGACTCGTCCCAACCGATGGTCTTGTAGCTGGCCGAGCGATCAGCGCGCTGAAGCGCCATCGCGAGCTCGGTCAGGAACACCGCATCATGGGTGAACACCAGCACTTGGCGGGTCTCAGCCAGCGCTACCAAACGCCGAGCTATGGCCCGACGATATACGTGATCCAGCGACGTAGACGGATCGTCGAAAATAACGGTCGAAGTATGTGGCAGGGATTCGAGCTCGGCGAGGAACATAGCCATCCCCAACGCGCGCTGCTCGCCCTCTGACAGCACCTTGGAGGCTTTCGCCGTGATTTCCTGCAGGCGCAGCGTGACCTTGGTCACCCCCAGCTCTGTGCGCCCGCTCAGGTCGGGTTGCACCCGTCGCTTATAGCCCAGGGCTTTCAACTCAGCATTCATGGAAGCGGCCAGAGCCTCGGTCACATGCGTCGCCGCCAGGGACGTCAGTTTGCGTGACACTGCCGCTGGGTTGAGGGCGGCATGGCAGCGGCTCAATGTGGCATGGACCTGACTGTCCTGAACAAAGCGCTCCACCGCGCCAAGCTGGTTGGCGAGGCGTTGTCGGGCTTCTAGCTCTGCCAGTTCTTGGGTCAGCGCCAAGCGTACAGCGGGATCGGCAGAGGTCCGCAGGGTATTGGCGTCGACTCGGAGCGAAGCAGCTTTGGCGGCGAAGAGACTATCGAGGTTTGCTTCGATAGGAAGCGGTTCTGACTCGGGGGACCAGTTTCCAGTTTGCAGGGCTTGGCTAACCCAAGTATGCCGGGCGGTCCAGACCGATGCCGCTGCGGTGATGGCAGCGTGTAGGTCGGGCAGTCGCTCCTCCACGTCAGCCCGTGTTGGCACATCCAGAACGTTTAGATCGACAGCCTGCACCTTCCCTAGAGCGTTCATGCGCGCAAGCGTGGCGGCTTGCGCATCCGCCGTGGCGCTGTCGGCGACAAATGCCGCGAAACGCCGCATGCGCTCCGAGGCATCCGTTGAATAAGGTTGCTGGCAGAGTACGCAGTAAGCGTCCGGTTCCAGGTGCGGGAAGGGATGTTCAGGGTATGCCGTCTGCTGAGAGAAAGCCTCAGCGGCTCGGTACATCGTTTGCCAGAGTTCAGCTCCTGTGCCTTCCAGCAGCGTGGCGGTGGGTGAGGACGTTACCGGCAACTCCATGGCGTTCAGTGTGTCTCGATCCTGAAGACGCGCTTGCGCCAGTTGCATGGCGAGATGCGCGGTTTTTTCCGTTGTAATCAGTTCCTTTGCCCGTGCTATGGCACGATCATTCACCCAGCGCTGGACTTCCTCGGCTCGACGCTGCGCCTGGTCCAAGCGTGTCGCCAAACGTTCCAAGGCCAGCGCCTGCGGCACAGGATCGCTTTCCAGTAATGTCCGCTTCAGAAACTCCAGTCGCCGGAGTTCATCGTCACCGACCGTCCCTAATCGAGCAAGCACGGCGCGGTCCGAGTCCCCACCTAATTTGGCGATGTAGCGGCCGACTTCGGTGTCACCCTTCAGCGGTTCGAATTGCCGGGTATCCAGAGCCAAGGCATTGCGTTCGGTCCCAATCCGTGCCTGTAAATCACGCTGAAGTAGGACCAGGCGCGTCAGATGAGTGAGTCCGTAGGGCTGAAATGCAGGGGTCCCTTCCGCGTCGATGTAGTCATTGGCACAGGCCGCGTCGTAGACCGAGACCGAACTCAAATGCAAATGGGCCGGCCCGTTCTGGACCCAACGTGCGGTTTCCGGAGTGCCATCCACCAAAATGGCGAAATCTGCTGATGGCGGTCTAGCTGGGGTTGCCGCCCCAAAAGCGTCGGGCAGGACCTCCACCCGATGCCGAGCGTTGCAGGCATTCTTGAAGACGCGGGCGTAGCCGGATTTGCCGGCGCCGTTATGACCAAAGAAAATGGTCATGCCCTCCGGTGCGAGGTCAAAGGCACGACCGGACGGGAAGCCGTTTACCTGGTCTAGCCCCGAGACACCCACCAACCGCACGGTTGCGCCACTTCCGGCGCCTGGTACGTCGTCCAGCGTGAATGGCCGTGCTCCCCCCGTGGTTGCGTCTTCCCGTTCTTGCTCGCGAACCATTCGCAGAATGGTCTCGATGTCATCTTGGGTTAGTTCGGCCCGGGCAAATATCCGGCGCAGTGCTTCCTGCTGCCAGGGTCTGAGTCCGCCGGCCCACCCAATAATCTCGTCCAACAATGGCATATCCGTCTCCTTTCCAGATCCGCCGATTAAAGGCCGCGCCCAGTTGGATGGCAAGTGGCCAGCGCCTTCGAGGTGCTTCGCCGTGTTCCGTTTGCCTGCCTTCCTGACCACCACCCTAGTGGCTTGTCCGGTCGTGACGCTACACGGGCAGAATTTCTGCATGCTGGCCAGTATCAAGCCGCTCTAAAGTCCGCTACCGGAAAGCGCTGTTTAGCGGTGAGAGACGGGGAAAGTGCGGAAGCTACTACCGACGCAAGCGATGTGGTGAGCAGTCCTCAGGTATGTGCGAAATTGCACTCCTCTTGACCACCAATTTGGGTTGGCGTTGACCACGGATTGCGTTCAACTTGACCAGGGCGTGTCACTGTCACGACCGTCAGAGAACGGCCCAGACCGTGTAAAAACGCAGCAAGCGATGGCGATCAACTGCTGAGTGATT
>OJZQ01000153.1_pt1 | contig 26873 bp, 23 predicted proteins | sample 1610471 | NCBI WGS metagenome assembly OJZQ01 (sample SAMN04436655, study PRJEB24849) | human gut metagenome | biome: human gut; feature: NICU; material: stool | host: Homo sapiens | place: USA: Saint Louis, MO | collected 2010-05-13 | reverse complement strand
GCGGCAGCCGCACGCCGCTGATCGCCGCCGCCGCGGCCGCCGTGCTCCTGGCGATCGGCGGCGGCGCCTGGTGGCTGCTGGGCTCGGGCGACGCGCCGAGCGCTGCCGATCCAGCGCCGCTGGGACAGACGCCGGCGGACAAGCCGCAGCAGCAGACCCCGGTGGCCGATGCCGAACAGGACGGCGGCGAGCGTCCGCTGCTGATGCCAGGCAAGAAGACCCTGTTCCAGCGCGTCCTGACCAAACCCGGCGCGGCCATCTCCGCCGAGGCTGGCGGCCCGCCCCGGGCCGGCGCGGTGCCGGCCTTCTCGGTGCTCTACGTGTACGCCCGCAAGCAGGTCGGCGGCAGCCCCTGGCTGCGCGTCGGCGCCTCCAGCAACGGCGAGGGCGACGGCTGGCTGCCGGCCAGCGCGGTGAGCGACTGGAAGCAGAGCCTGGTGCTGAAGTTCACCGAACGCTCCGGCCGCGCGCCGGTGATGTTCCTCAACAGCGCCGAGCAGGTCGAGCGCCTGCTCGGCGATACCCGCGCAGCGCGCGACACCCTGACCCAGGCGGTGGATCACAAGGGCGATCCGCAGGTGGTCGCGGTCGAGCCCAACGACCGGGCGATCCCCCAGGACCAGTTCTACCTGCTGCCGATCTTCGACTCGAAGGAAAGCTTCGACGCCGACGGCCAGCCGGCGCAGTTGCTGGAGGTCGCCTCGATCGACCCCGGCGGCAGCGCCGCGGCACCCCAGGCGCCGGGCCAGGCCGGGCAGGGCGGCGCCAGCGGCGCGGCGAGCGACACCTTCCGCACCGGCATCGTCCTGGTGGTGGACACCTCGGTGTCGATGCAGCCCTACATCGACCGCGTGCGCGAGGTGATCGACGGCCTGCAGCGGCAGATCGGCGAGCGCGGCGACCTGGACAAGGTCAGCTTCGGCCTGGTCGGTTTCCGCAACAACACCGACAAGACCCCCGGCCTGGAATACGTCAGCAAGACCCTGGTGCCGCTGCAACCGGGCAACGACGCGCAGCGCTTCGCCGAGTTGAGCAGCCAGGTGCGCGCCACCGACGTCTCCAGCCACTCGTTCAACGAAGACGCCTTCGCCGGGATCATGCAGGCGGTCGACGAAATGGACTGGTCGCCCTACGCCGGGCGCGTGGTGCTGCTGGTCACCGACGCCGGCGCGCTGCGCAAGAACGACCCGCTCGGGCGCACCCAGATGAACGAGGCCGAGGTCCGCCAGGCGGCGCTGCGCAAGGGCGTGAAGATCTATGCCCTGCACCTGCGCACCCCGGCCGGGAAGAACAACCACGGCTACGCCGAGCAGCAGTACCGCAGCCTCACCGCCGACGCCAACCCGAAGATCGCCGACCTCTACATCCCGGTGGCCGGCGGCGAGGTGAACGCCTTCGGCAACACGGTGAAGGAGATCGGCACGGTGTTCGCCGACCTGGTCCACGACGCCGGCAACCGCAAGCCGCAGGCGCCGCGCTTCGACGCCGCGCCAAGCGTGGCGAGCAAGTCGGCGGCCATCGGCTACGCCATGCAGATGGAATTCCTCGGTCGCCGCGACCCGGTGCGCGCGCCGCAGGTCGTCACCGCCTGGACCGCCGACCGTGACCTGACCAACCCGGCGCTGCCGGCGTTCCAGGTCTGCGTGCTGCTGAGCAAGCTGCAACTCAACGAACTGCAACAGTCGCTGAAACTGATCGTCGACGCGGCCAAGCGCACCCAGACCTCGCCCAAGGACTTCTTCCAGGAAATCGCCAGCGCCAGCGCCTACATGAGCCGCGACCCGGCGCAACTGGTGAAGGGCAGCAACCTGGCGCAGAGCGGCGTGCTCGGCGAATACCTGGAAGGCCTGCCGTACCGCAGCAAGTCGCTGAACATGACCCAGGACCTCTGGCTGTCGCTGAGCGTCGCCGAACAGCAGGACTTCATCGACGAACTGGAGTCGAAGATCCGCCTCTACGAAACCTTCCACAACGACGTCGCCAACTGGGTCCGGTTCGGCGACGCCGACGCCGGCGACGCGCTGTACCGCGTGCCGCTGTCGACGCTGCCATGATCCTGCGCCTGCACGAGGTCGCCCGCAGCCACGGCGCCGGTCGCCAGCGCTACCGCCTGCGGGTGCCGGCGCTGGAATTGCGCGCGGGTCGCCAGCTGGCCATCGTCGGCCCCAGCGGCTGCGGCAAGAGCACCCTGCTCGACCTGCTGGCGCTGGCCCTGGCGCCGGACCCGGGCGGGCGCTTCGAATTCCTCGCCGGGGAACGCCCGCAGGACATCGCCGCGCTCTGGCGCGACGGCCGCCAGGACCGCTTGGCGGCGCTGCGCCGGCAGCACTGCGGCTACGTGCTGCAAAGCGGCGGGTTGCTCGAGTTCCTCGATGTGCGGCGCAACATCGGACTGCCCTGCGCGTTGCTCGGCGCCCCATCCGCCGAGCGCGTACAGGCGCTGGCCGAGCGGCTGGAAATCGGCGACCAGCTGGACAAGAAACCGGCGGCGCTGTCGGTCGGCCAGCGCCAGCGGGTCGCCATCGCTCGCGCCCTGGCGCATGCGCCGCGCCTGTTGCTGGCCGACGAGCCGACCGCGGCGCTCGACCCGCTGAACGCCGAACGGGTGATGCGCCTGCTGGTGGAGCAGGCCCGCGAGCGCGGCGCCTGCACCGTGGTCGCCACCCACGACGAGCGCCTGGCTCGCGCAGCCGGCCTGGAAGTCCTGGCCATCCGCTGGCAACGCGAGGCCGACGACAGCGTCGGCGCCTGCCTCGAGGAAGTTGGCTGATGCGCGCCGGCCTGCTGCTCTCGCTGGCCTGGGCCGACTATCGCGGCGAGGCGCGCCTGTCGCTCTGCGCGATCTTCGCCCTGGCGGCGGTGATCACCCCGCTGCTGGTGCTGTTCGGCCTCAAGTACGGCCTGGTCAGCACCCTCACCGAGCGGCTGGAGCGCGCGCCTTCTGTGCGCGAGATCATTCCGGTCGGCGGCGCCCGCTACCGTGCCGAGGACATCGCCGCCCTGGCCGCACGCGCGGACGTCGCCTTCGCCGTGCCGCGCACCCGGCAGATCGCCGCCACCGCCGACCTCAGCGGCGGCGGCGAGACCGCCCTGAGCGTCGAGATGATTCCCAGCGCCGCCGGCGACCCGCTGCTGGCCGGCCTGCCGCAACCCGACCGGCCGACCCGCGTGGTGCTCAGCCACGGCGCCGCGGAAAAACTCGGCGCCCAGCCTGGCGAGCGCATCGTCGCGCGCATCGGCCGGCGCATGGATGGCCAGGCACAGAGCCAGCGCCTGGAGCTGGAAGTGCTCGCGGTGCTGCCGCAGGAGCGTTTCGCCCGCGACGCGCTGTTCGCCCCGCTGGCCCTGCTGGAAGCCGCCGAGGACTATCGCGACGGTCGCGCGGTGGCCGCCTACGGCTGGCCGGGGAAGGCCGGCGAGACCCCGCGCGCACGCATCTACCCGGGCTTCCGCCTGTACGCCCGAGACCTCGATGCGGTGGAAGGGCTGCGCCGGCACTTCGTCGCGAGTGGCGTGGAAGTCGCCACCCAGGCCGAGGCCATCGCCCAGGTGCGCAGCCTCAGCCGCAACCTCGGCCTGGTGTTCTGGATCGTCGCCGCGCTGGCCATCGGCGGTGCCTTCGCCGCCATCGCCGCCAGCAGCCTGGCCGCCGTCGAACGCAAGCGCCGCGCCCTGGCGGTGCTACGTCTGCTGGGCTTCCCGACCGCCGCGCTGGTCGGCTTCGTCATGCTCCTGGCGCTGTTCAGCGCCGTCTTCGGCCTGTTCCTCGCCGGGCTGCTGTACGCCGCCACGGCCGGCGCGCTGAACCACCTGTTCGACAACCAGAGCGGCGAGTTCGTCTGCCGCCTGCTGCCCAGCCACTACCTGACGGCGCTGCTCGCCACGCTGCTGTGCAGCGTCCTGGCCGCCGCCAGCGGCGGCTGGCGCGCGGCGCGGATCGAAGCCGCAGAGGGATTACGCGATGTTTGAGAAAGCCATTCTTCCGCTCGCCCTCGGCGCCTGCCTGGCATTTGCCGCGCCGGCCTGGGCCGAAGGCGACTCGCCGGACAATCCCAAGCCGCTGGCCGACGACGTCGCCCTGCCGCTGCCGTGTGGCGGCGAGATGGTCTTCCGGCATGTCTACGTACTCGCCGAAGGCGCCCTCGACGATCGCGAGGTCAACCTCGGCTACGCCTTCAACGAAGGCGAGGCGGGCTACCAGCAGTCGTTCATCTCCGGCTACCGGCGCGACTACGTGAACGGCCAGTTCAGCCTCGCCGACCTGGCACCGGCCTGGCAGCAGAAGCTCTCCGCCAGCCTGCCGAAGCCTGCCGCCGGCACCCCGCTGAAGCCGATGCTGTACTTCATCGGCAAGTACGAGGTGACCGCCCGCCAGTACGCCGCGGTGATGAGCCAGGCGGCCGCGCTCTCCGGCCAGGGCGAGGCGCCGGCCTGCGACGTGCCGGACGGGATGGCCGCGCGGCTGCCCAAGGTCAACCTCTCGCGCTTCGACGCCGAACGCTTCGGCGCGGTGTACAGCGCCTGGCTGCTGAAGAACCACCCGGAACTGCTGCCGGTCAGCGGCCGCGGCAAGAATCCCGAGGACGGCGGCATCGGCTTCGTCCGCCTGCCCACCGAGGTCGAGTGGGAGTTCGCCGCGCGCGGCGGCCAGGCGGTCAGCCGCCAGGAACTGGAAGGCCGGCTGTTCCCGCGCAAGGTCGAGGGCAGCGACCAGGAAGGCCCGCTGGGCGACTGGGCGGTGTACAACCAGGTCGCCGGCGGCACCGGGCAGGCCGCGCGACTGTTGCCGGTAGGGATGAAGCGGCCGAACCCGCTGGGCCTGTTCGACGTGATCGGCAATGCCGCGGAGATGGTCCAGGAGTCCTTCCAACTGGTCCACGCCGGTCGCCGGCAGGGCACATATGGCGGTTTCGTGGTGAAGGGCGGGAACTATCTCGAAGGCGAGATGACTCTATTCACCGGGATGCGCCGCGAATACCCGCTGTTCGCCGCCGACGGCAGCGAACAGCGCAACGAGACCACCGGTTTCCGTGTCGCCATCGGCGCGCTGTCCGCGCCGCGCTCGCGCTATCCCGAGCTGTTCGCCCAATGGCAGAAGGAAGGCCGACTAGCGGCATTGACCGATGCCATCGATGACGCTCAAGATCCCACCAAGCAATTGGACGGAATCATTGCCGCCACCCGCGACCCGCAGATGCAGGCGCAGTTGGCCCAGATAAACGAGGAACTCAAGCGTAACGTTTCGTTGATCGCCCGGCAGCGCGAAGAGGCCGCCGGAAACCTGATACAGTCGGCGGCACTGGTCGCCGAGACGATCAACAACTACAACATACGCCTGACCAACCTCAAGAAGGACAGGGAGAAAGCCGTGGCAGCCAGGGATCAGGCGACCGCCCAGCTCTATGCCGGCGCCATCGCCAACGGGCGCAGCGCCCTCGATGGCGCATTGGCCATCTACATCGACAACCTCGCCACCGGCACCCGTTACACCGACGCGGTGATCCAGGCGCAGTTCCAGCGCATCCAGGAAGAACTCAATCGCAACCCGGTTCTGGGCAAGAGCCTGGTCAAGCGCGCGACCCTGTTCGTCAAACACGTCGGAGATTATCGCCAGCAGCACCGGGCCGAGCCGGAGGCGGTATTGAAGGAATTGCTCGCGTCCAGCGGGCGTTGAAGGAGTTCCGTCCGGCCCCTCTCGGCAGCCGGGCGGTTCATCAAACCAGGAGTGAGATGCAATGAGCCAACCCAGCGAAAACCGTTTGATCACCTCGGCGCGCTACGCGCTCTGCCTGTTGACCGCCAGCGGCGTGCTGCTCAGCGGCTGCGCCAGCAGCGGCGTCGGCTCGGTCGCCCAGACCACCCGCGCGGAATACTACCCGTCCTGCTACGAGCCGGTGTCGCACCTGCGCAGCACCGATAACGCAGTGCGCAATTCGGCCATCACCGGCGCCATTACCGGCGGCCTCCTGGGCGGCCTGGCCGGCGGCCTGGCCAGCGACGAGAACCGCGGCCGCAATGCCGCCCTCGCTGCCGCAGGCGGCGCCCTGGCCGGCGGCGCGGCGGGCTACTACATGGAGAAGCAGAAGCAGATCAGCGATGACCGCGCGCGCATCGGCTCCTACGGTACCGACGTCGACCGCAGCACCGTCGAGATCAACCGTAGCGTGGCCTACGCCAAGTCGGCGCAAAGCTGCTACCAGAGCCAGTTCAAGGCTCTGCTCGACGGTCGCAAGAACAAGTCGATCAACGAAGCCGAAGGGCGCAAGCGCCTGGCCGAGATCGTCAGCGGCCTGCAGGAGACCAACGCCTTGCTGGTCGCCGCCAACGGCCGTGCCGGCGAGAACATCAGCAACTACACCCAGGCCTACGAGAAAGACCTGCAGCAGGTCGGCGTACCGCGCGCCGAGGTGACCAAGGTCGCCGAGGCCGAGAACCGCGCCAGCACTACGAAAGGCGGCAGCAAGCCCAAGACCGGCAGCAATCCCAAGGTGCCGAAGGAAGCGGTCGCCACCGAGCAGACCATCCGCAAGGCCCAGGACGCGCAAAGCGAAGGCAACAAGGTGGCCTCCCAGGGCCAGGGCATGATCCGGGAAGTCTGCAACAGCCCGGACATGGGCGACTGGGCGCCGCCGAGCTGCGCCAAGGCCTGATCGGCCTCGTTACCGGCACGAACGCGACGGCGACCTTCGGGTCGCCGTTTCGTTGAGGGGGCTGGCGCGCTGACCCGACCGGCCTGAAGGTCGAGCGTTCGCCGGGACGGCTGCTTCCGACGTTTCCGGCTTCCCGGCGGCAGCGGTTCTTCCCGCAGGGCGGATATCGCCACCGGCACGCTCCGCCGCTACTCCGCCCTATACGAAATGCTGCACCGCGGGGAAAACGCTAGAACAACGCCATCTGCGCCCCCGGCACGGCGAACCGGCTGCAATCCAGCCCGAAGCCCTCGCGGCGGTCCAGCCCGAGGCGCTTCATCGCCACCGCGAAACGCTGCGCCAGCAGGTCGGCGAACGGTCCCTGGCCACGAAAGCGGTGGCCGAAGCGGCTGTCGTAGACCTCGCCGCCACGGCATTGGCGGACCAGGCTCATCACATGCTCGGCGCGTTGCGGGTAGTGCGCCGCCAGCCATTCCTCGAACAGCGGGCCGACTTCGCGCGGCAGGCGCAGGAGCATGTACGCGGCGCTGCGCGCGCCGGCGTCCCGCGCCGCCTGGAGCAGGCGCTCCAGCTCCATGTCGTTGACCATCGGGATCATCGGCGAGCAGAGCACGCCCACCGGGATGCCGTTGCCGCTGAGCGTGCGGATCGCCCGCAGTCGCGCCGAGGGCGCCGCCGCGCGCGGTTCGAGAATGCGCTTGAGCTCGTCGTCGAGGGTGGTCAGGCTGATCATCACCGCCACCAGGTTCTGCTCCGCCAGTTCGCGCAGCAGGTCGAGGTCGCGAAGGATCAGCGAGCCCTTGGTGACGATGGTCAGCGGGTGACGGAAGCGCAGCAGCACCTCCAGCACCTGGCGGGTCAGGCGGCGTTCGCGCTCCAGCGGCTGGTAGGGGTCGGTATTGGCGCCCAAGTTGATCGGCGCGCAGCGATAGCCGGGCTTGCTCAGTTCCTGCTCCAGCGCGCTGGCGACGTTGCTCTTGGCGATCAGCCGGGTCTCGAAATCGATCCCCGGCGAGAGGTCCCAATAGGCATGGCTGGGCCGCGCATAGCAGTAGATGCAGCCTGTGCTTATCCATTAAGTCAACCCCTAGACACCGATGTGTGAGGGTATCACCAGGGAGAGGTAGAAATACCGGGTCTAACAGAAATGAATCGCATCCGCGGCGTGACCTAGGGCCAACGGGCTCATCGGCATTGGCTGCCCAGCTAACAGCAGATGTCGGCTCCTTAACAAGCCTCGACCAGAGCCGAACCTGCCACTACGTCATAGGTTTATGGCTGCAGGTAGTGAATCGTCCCAGCTTTTGAGACACACGATGCCACTTTTGGCTGGGAGTTCCAGGTAGTAGCAGGCCGGAATCGGCCAAAAACAGTCACTCGCAAATAAGTTAAACCGGGCTCAAGGAGGACGGTCGATTCCGACAATGACCGCCGCTGTCTGCAGCACGCTGATCGGTGGCGGATCTCGCCAAACTCACAAATCGGCTCTCGTTTCGCTCAAGATTCTCGCAGCATCCCGCGCAGGAGGCAGGCCGAACACCCGTGCATAATCCCGCGTGAATTGCGTGGCGCTTTCATAGCCTACCTCGAACGCGGCAGCCGTGACGCTTTTGGCGCAGGCGACCATGAGCATTCGGGCCTGGAGCAGGCGAACCCGTTTCTGGTACTGCAATGGGCTTAGCGTAGTGACGGTTTTGAAATGCCGGTGAAACGCTGAGACGCTCATGGCCGCTTTCTGCGCCAGGGTTTCCACCCTGATGGGTTCGGCGAAGTCCCGTCGAATCCACTGAATGGCCAGGTTCACGCGGGCCATGGCGGTATCTGGTGCGGCGATCTCTCGCAACATCCAGCCATGCGGGCCTTGTAGAACGCGAAACAGTATCTCGCGCTCGTACGCAGGAGCGAGCGCGGCAATAGCATCAGGATTGCCCATGAGTCGAAGCATGCGCACCCAGGCATCCATCAAATCTGGCGTGACGGCAGCCACCGAAAAGCCAGGGTCGCTTTCATACCGGCCAATAGGTTTCGGAAGGTCAGCCAGCAACGTGGCGAGCACAGTCGGGTCGAGTGTCAGGCTAACGGCTAGATAGGGCTCGCCTGTCTCAGCGGCGTGGACAGCCCCTACCGCCGGCAGGTCGATGGACATCACGAAATACGTTGCAGGGTCATACCGAAGGGTGCGGTCGCCCACCGTCATCGTTTTGCTGCCTTGCAGGATGAGGTTGATCATCGGGTCGTAGACGGCAGCGAGCATGTGCTCGGGGATCTTGCCCTGAACCATGGCGACTCGCGGAATGCCCGTCTCGGTGCGGCGATTTTCGGCCTTGGCGGTTAAAGCGCGCAGTTCATTCAGTTGATTTTTCATGATGGGAATGTTGACCGTTAATCGATGAGCTACACAAGGGAAAAGCAGAAACAGGCAAGTTTGGAGTAGGAACGGCTGCGTCGGCGAAGCGGTGCGTAGCTACTGTGGTGACTCATTTCATCGACAGCGGAGCACCACATGAGCGTGATCGTTATCACCGGCGGCAGTCGTGGAATCGGTGCCAGTACGGCACGGCACATTGCCCAGCGTGGCATGGGGGTCATCCTTACTTACAACAGCAATGCTCAAGCGGCGGCAGAAGTCGTCAGAAGTATCGAGCAGGCCGGTGGTAGAGCCGCTGCGCTCGAGCTCGATGTCGGCCAAGTGGGCAGTTTCGAAGTGTTTCGAGAATCGGTCTTGATGAGCTTGAAGAACATTTGGGGCATCAACACGCTCGCTGGCTTGGTTAACAATGCGGGGTATGGCCTGTTCAACCCGTTGCAGACGGTCAGCGAAGCGCAGTTCGACGGTTTGTTCAATGTTCACCTGAAAGGTCCGTTCTTCCTGACCCAGACACTTCTGCCGTTGCTGGAAGAAAACGCCAGCATCGTCAACCTGACCAGTGCCACCACCCGCGTGGCCACTGCTGGTGTGGCGCCTTACGCGGCGTTCAAGGGCGGTCTTGAAGTACTTACCCGTTACATGGCCAAGGAGTTTGGTGATCGGCGTATACGGGCCAATGCGGTTTCACCTGGAGCGATTCGAACTGAATTGGGCGGCGGGCTTAACGACGAGTTCGAAGCAATGCTGGCAGCGCAAACCGCGCTGGGCAGGGTGGGCGAGCCTGAAGATGTGGCGCGCGTCATTGCCATGCTGTTGTCCGACAATGGCGCTTGGATCAATGCCCAGACCATTGAAGTGGCCGGCGGCTACAACATCTGAACAAGCGAGGGCTATGACGTGCTGGATCATGTTTTTCTATCGGTTAGCGACATCGAGCGCTCCATCCGTTTTTACGAAGCGGCACTGTTGCCGCTTGGCATCACTGCACGTCTGGACTACGACGGCAAGAACGGCCCGCCAGGTCATCCGGATCTTAAAGGCTTCGGCGCCAATGGTCGGGTGTTCTTCTGGCTGCGCGAGGGTGTGGTTGAGGGGGGCGCGGCTCACGTCGGGTTTGTCGCGAGCAGCAAGGTCGAGGTCGAGGCTGCCTATGCCGCCGCGATGAGCGAGGGCGCTGTTGACAATGGCTCGCCGGGTGCCCGGCTGCATTACGACCCGAATTACTACGCCGCGAACGTGCTAGACCCGGATGGCTACAGCCTGGAATTCGTCTACAAGAACTGGCAGCACGCGCAATGAAGACATTACTGATTTACGGCGCGACGGGTTACACCGGGCGCATGGCTGCAGAACGGGCGAAAGCACTGGGTCTCAATTTCGAAATAGCGGGGCGTACGGTTGATCGGCTGGAAGATCTTGCTGCGCAACTGAATGTTCCTTACCGCGTGTTCGGAGCAGATGCTCAGGCCGCAGGGGCGCTGGATGGGATAGACGTACTGCTGAACGTTGCCGGACCCTTCGCGCAAACCGCCGAGGCTCTGATGCGGGCGTGCATGCAGGCTGGTGTCGACTACCTGGACATTACGGCCGAGATCAATGTCTACCGGCTCGCGGAACGGCTGGGTGCTCAGGCTGGCGAGGCAGGTGTGATGCTTCTGCCTGGCGTCGGCTGGGACGTTGTCCCCACGGACTGCCTGGCCATGCATGTCGCTCAGCGGGTTGCGAGTGCTCATGCGCTGAGCATTGCGTTACAGGTTCCCGGGTCCATGTCGCGGGGTTCGGCAATGAGCGTCAGCGAAATCATAGGGGCAGGCCTGCTCGCACGGGTCGACGGTGAACTCGTGGCAACACCTGATGCACAGCCACGGCAGTTTGATTTCGGCGATGGGCCAGTGACGTGCCAGCCGTTGTCTTTCGGTGATCTGGTGACGGGGTGGCATTCGACAGGCATCCCCAACATCGCGATGTTCGTGCATATCCCGGGGGACGCCTTTCCCGAGGGCGACTTATCAAAACTGCCTGATGGTCCCAGCGCCCATGAGCGGGACGCCCATCGGGCTCGCGCGGTGGCAGAGGTCACAGCAGCGGATGGCAGCGTTGCTTGCTCCATGATCGAAACGGTGAATGGATATTCCTACACACCATTGGCCGCTATCGAAGCTGTGCGCCGCGTGTTGAGCGGTGAGCGCAAGCTTGGTTTTGAAACGCCTGCGCGCATTTTCGGTGGTGAATTTGCCCAGAGCATTGCCGGAACGACCATCACTGATCGCTGACTACCCCTAGGTAGCGTCTATGCGGCTTTGCTCAGGAATTCGTAGCGCTGTCGCTAGCCTCGAATTCAAGAGAAATCAGCTTGCCGGCAAGCTGCGCCGTTTCCATCAAGCGTTTGAGAGACATGCCACTGCACGCCGCCGCCGACAGCCCCCGCAGGGTGATAAGCACGTAGTCAGCCAGGACCTGAGCGGCGTCCGGGCGGACCTGATCAAGGTAACGACGGATGGCCTGGATGCCGACGCCGCCCAGTTTCTCGGCCATGTGGCGGGCGGTCGGATCGTCCGCACGCATGCCCTCGGTGATCAGGCAGCCACGCAAAACCCGGTCTCGTCCGTACTGCTTCGCAGCGGCAACCAGCAGTGCGGTCAATGCTTCTGCAGGCGATCGATCCGCTCCCAGCAGCCTGTCCATAGGCAGCGCGTTTTCGCTGGCGTAGCGATGCATCGCACGCTCGAACAGCTCGGCTTTGCTGCCATAAGCGGCGTAAAAGCTCGGCGGCTTGATATTCATGGCCTCGGTCAGGTCGGTCAGGCTGACCGCGTCGAAGCCGCGCTGATGAAATAGCGCCTGTGCGATGGCTATTCCTTGCTCACGGTTGAAGGCGGGGCGGCGCTGCCGGGGTTTTTCGTTCATGGCAATCTCGTTCTGTCGGTGTGACTAATGTAGCGATCACTACAAGAGGTTTCAATCACCGATCGTTAGCCAGATTTATATAGCGATCACTAAATATGTTGCGCCCAGGTATTTAGCTATGTAGTGTTCACTACATGTCCGCTCTCGAGGTATTCCCATGCTGTTTGAAAATAAGGTTGTTCTGGTCACTGGTGGCTCTTCGGGCCTCGGTTTCGCCATTGCTGAAGCGTTCGCCAGCCAGGGTGCCAAGCTGGTTATCACCGGGCGCCGCCAGCCTCAGCTCGACGAAGCCGTTAAGGGCCTCGGCGAGAACGCCTCTGCCGTCTGCGCGGACATTTCGAACCCTGCCGACCTGACCGAGCTGTTCAGCCACATCAGCGGGGTGCATGGCCGTATCGACGTATTGATCGCCAATGCCGGGACGGGTGAAATCGAGCCCTTGGGTGCGATCACCGAAGCAGGCTTCGATCGGCTCTTCACGACCAATGTCAAAGGCACGACCTTCACCGTGCAAGGCGCGCTGCCGTTGATGGGTAAGGGGAGCAGCGTCATCGTCATCGGCTCCACCGCCTCGATCAACCCCGGCCCCGGCCTGAGTGTCTACGGAGCCACCAAGGCCGCGCTCCGTTCGCTTGTGCGCAGCTGGATTCTGGACATCAAAGGCTCCGGCGTGCGTATTAACCTGCTCAGCCCCGGCCCCGTGGATACCCCGTCCCTGCGCAATGTGCTTGGTGAGAACGCGCAAGAGGTAATCGATGCACTCAGCGAGAAGAGCACCCTCGGTCGGATCGGCCAGGCATATGAGATCGGTCAAGCCGCGCTCTTCCTGGCGAGCAATGCATCGAGCTATATCAATGGGGCTGAGCTGTTCGCCGACGGTGGTGCATCTCAAGTTTAGAACGGGCACGGAGCGACCAGGCGCTGAATAACGCGCTCTACCAACCTGCCAATCAATGGCGATTTATGGAGATACCTGATGAGCAATTTCGCGGGGTCGGCAATCGACCATGTGGGCCTCGGTGTTTCGGACATTGCGGATGCTCAGGCCTTCTACGAAGCCGCGCTCAGTCCACTTGGGATTGAGTTGCTGATGAGCATCGAGGCCGATCCGCCAGGTTCAACACCTCGACGATTAGGGTTCGGTTCTGAAGGAAAGCCGTTTTTATGGTTGCATGCGGCGCTTCCCCCCAGCCAGGGGACGCACATAGCTCTGATCGCGCAGAACCGTGAGGCGGTCGATGCTTTCCATGCGGCTGGCATAGCCGCTGGCGGACAAGACAATGGGGCGCCGGGCATCAGGCTTCATTACCACTCCAATTACTACGCGGCGTATGTGCTAGGCCCTGAGGGAGTGAATCTGGAAGCGGTTTGCCAGCTAACTGCTTAGGGCGGAGGTTCGCACCAGTCCCAGTAGTAAATTTGTAACGCGCCTAAGGCCACCACTTTGGCCGGAGGTCGCCTATGGCGACCGGCCGCATCGGGTCGAGCTCTGCCCTTAGTCAACGGCAGCGATAGGTCATTAGCGACCGTCGCCACGGCGGCCCATCCTTGGCTTCCCTTACGAGGACGACAAGCCATGAGAATCGTCGATACGCAGCGCCATGAACCTTGGAATAAGGGAAAGCTAGGCGGGCAGAAAGCACCACTTCGGCTCAGAGATATCTGGGCTATCCGAGTCAGGCTCCAGCTTGGAGAGAAAACTCGGGATCTCGCTCTGTTTGATCTTGCCATCGACAGCAAGCTTCGGGCTTGTGATCTAACGAAGCTCCGGGTACGTGACATCGCCCATGGCACTCACGTGTCAGCGCGTGCCATCGTAATGCAGCAGAAAACCCAGCGACCGGTACAGTTTGAAATCACCGAGCAAACTCGGGCGGCGCTAGAGGCTTGGATACATCAGGCACAGCTACGGGGTGAAGATTGTCTTTTTCCAAGCCGACTACATGCCTCAGAGCACCTCTCCACAAGGCAGTACGCTCGCATCGTCAAAGCCTGGGTAACTGCCATCGGGCTCGATCCCGCCATATACGGTACCCACACAATGCGGCGTACCAAGGCGTCGCTGATCTACCGCAGGACGAAGAACCTCAGGGCCGTACAGCTGCTACTTGGCCACACGAAGCTGGAAAGCACCGTCAGGTATTTGGGAATTGAGGTAGATGTGGGCCTGCCCCGTGACAACGGACGCCAAGAAGCGATACTTACATCGCTATCTTGGAGGTTGTCATGTACCCAACCACTCGCCGCAATTACACCGATGAGTTCAAGATTCAGGCCGTTGCGCTGGCTGAAACGCTTGGCAGGACGGAAGCTGCTCGCCAGCTGGAGATGTCTGTGAAAACGTTGGACAACTGGGTCAACGCTTCCCGCAACGGCCAGCCGTTGAGCTCTCCTGACCGTCGCGCAATCACCAGAGAGGACAGCGAGTTAGCACGATTGCGAGCCGAGAACGCCGAGCTGAAACTGGAGCGTGAAATCCTAAAAAAGGCGGCGGTATTCTTTGCCAAAGAGTCCAGGTGAGATACGCCTTCGTCGCTGTAGAACGGGCTCAGTTCCCGGTGCGTCTGTTGTGCCGGGTAATGGGTGTCTCGGTTTCAGGGTTTTACGACTATCAGCATCGCCAAGGCCGTCCAGATCCGGATGCACAAATTCGCATCGATCTACACAAGGTTTACGCGGCTAGCCGCAAGACCTATGGCCGACCACGGCTAGTCGAGGCGCTACGGCAGCAGGCCTATGCAGTAGGTCACAAGCGCATTGACCGGCTAATGCATGAAGAACATATACAGGGCCGATCCAAGGGCGGTTTCAGACCGTGCACCACCGACAGTCACCATGCGCTGCCAGTGGCGAGCAATTTATTGGGTCGTCAGTTCTCCGTTCAAAGCTCCACCCCAGCCTGGGTCAGTGATATCACTTACATCGCTACGAAAGAGGGCTGGCTTTATCTGGCAGTGGTACTGAGCATCCAAACCCGCCAAGTGCTGGGTTACAGCCTGGCGGACAGGATGCCTGACGACTTGGTCGAGCGCGCTTTCATGAACGCTTGGAACGCATGTTTGGGCGTCTACGGAGTGATTTTCCATTCCGACCAAGGGCGCCAGTACGCGAGCAGCAGGTTTCGTCTCGCTTTGGCCAAGAAGGGCTTCGCGCAAAGCATGAGTCGGAGAGGAAACTGCTGGGATAACGCCGTAGCTGAGAGTTTCTTCGCTACATTGAAGAGAGAGGAAGCCTACGCGGTCTACCCCACAAAGAAACAGGCTCACCTGGCAATTGCCAGCTACATCCATGGGTTCTACAACAGCTGTCGACTGCATTCAGCATTGGGTTACCGTTCACCGAACGAATACGCAAAAGGCTTAAGGCAGTTGGCTCTGTAGCCAGCTTCTTGGCGTCCGCTGTCACGGGGCAGGCCCAATGATGCTCTAGAAATGGCTGAACAGACCGAGGTCTGACCCTGATTAGCGACGGTCGAACCAGGCCGTCGCTACCGGCCAAGAGCAGACATTTCTGCGATGTTGAAGAGGCTCGCGCCCTGTTCAGTCTTAGGCCGTCAAGCCCCATGACATTTTTTATATTTCAGGCCAGAGCCACAGGGGCATCGATCATTTCTTCCTACCGCACCGAACATCTGCCCGATAGTAGGTTTCAACGCCTCATAGGCGAGTTGGGCAATGTAATTTGATTGATTTTCAACTTCCTGACGTTGCTCGCCAGTCAACCCGTCAAAATAAGGACCCAAACGTGTCATTTCAGCATCTGCGTCATCGTGCCGCCCGCATAGTGCCAGTATCACCGCATATTGGCTTCGTACCTGAACCAGCCTGTTCACCAGTCCAGCCGTATTTACAATCGGCAAAACGTGCTGCTCCATGACTTCTCTGGCGCCTTCATAGTCTTTCCTGGCGACAAATTCATCCGCCAAATCCTGGCCGACCCGCACCATAGACTCTGGCGCACCGGCCATGTTGTAGAACTTCATCGAATGAATACGGATGAATGGCGTTGGTTTTCCACGCGCTTGAAGGATTATTGCGTACAACTCTAGTGCGTCGGCGAGATGTTTGAGATGTTCATGAACATTTTCTGGGCGTTTTATAATTTTCCATAGCACATCCGCATTTTTACCCATCACATCTGCCGGACGAATACCGAACAGGTCGTAATATCCATCAGTGACCTTCCAGCACAGCGCTTCTGCCTCCTTATATCTCTTTAACTTCCATAGAGCTATGGCATGGTTATAGTCAAATATGCGTTCATGCTCAGCATCGGGCAACTTCGTGATGGCCTGCTCTACAAGCCGCTTAACCTCGTATGCGTTACCATTTTCTGCTGAGAATAATATCCGTTTCATTGCATATGCAATTTGTTCACGAAAATCAAACTTATACTCAATAAGAAGAGCTTCCATGGCCTCAAGTCGCTGGACGATTTTATCAGGACGGCCTTCTCGAAGCTCAGAGAAAACTAGTCCATCCAACGCCCAGAATTTATGAACAGGTTCCAGTGTATCTGAATTCGTTGCTCGTTCTAGACTTGCCAGTATGTCGACGTTAATACCCATCTCATAAAATAGCTCCTCGCCTGAAAGTGCGATGAGTGTCATGACATCGTTGAGTTTGATATAAACCTGGGTCAACAACGCGAATCTTGATGTGTCGCGAGTTTTGTGAAGGCTCACGACCAGCAGCTCTTTCAATGCCATAAGTGCGTTATTTGCCACCGCCGGATCCATAAGCTCCAAGTGCTGCAGCCCCAGTGCTCTGACGGCGTCATGTACCTTCAGCATCTGGTTCCCAAAAATCTCAACGGTGCCGGTGGCCCGCATTTTCTTAAGAATTGAGGCAGCGCCACCTGTGGATACATTTAGTGACTTGACCAGAAGCTCACAAACTTCTTCGCGACTCAACCCCACATCAGTCAGGCTGAACAATGCCAGCGAATCCTGAGTTAACTTATCAAACCCCTGATAAATACGGGTAAGGATGACTTCCTGCGCAGTCTCGACACTGTTTTCCTGCTGCTGAAGTTCAGCGCACAGCACATCGACATTGCCTCCGTATTCTGTGACCGCTATTTTTGCAGCGCTCTGAACATACAGCGGCAGTCCACCGGTATAAGTCCGCAGTTGCTCGTAGCCTTGAGCGGTGGCATAGCCACCGAGATCGTCTACTGCTGCGGCCACCGTATCAATATCCCACCCCAAAAGTGCCTCACGCTGCAGTCCAGTAACAGCTTCCAGCTCGCGGACGTTGTCATGGGGCTGGCACAGCAGGACGAAACGAATGCATTTGGTTGCATTCAGTGTATCGCGCAGATTTTCTACAGGAACACGATGCGCATTATCTAAAATCAGCAGCAGGGTGGCTCCTTGCTGATCCAGAAATGTGTCGAATGTTCTGAGTGCCTCGTAACCACTGGCGCCCGGCAGCAGGATTTTTCGCAGACCATCCCGATCCGGTGTTGCAAATTTCGCTGCCAACTCACGAACCAGTGTGCTCGCCAGAGCAGGGCCCGGAAGGTCGCCGGTGTCATAGTAGGCACACAGCTGAGAGCAGTGTAGAGCTGCCTGCGCTGCCCACGCTGTCTTGCCTGCACCGGATAATCCGCAAATGATACGTACACGCTCGTCGGATGCGAGAGATGGCTCCAGTTTTTGTGGCCTGTAAAACGCTGGAGGTGCGGGGAAATCCTGTAGTTGAACGATGAGTTGCTCAAATAGCGCAGGTAGGTCTTTGGCGTGAAACGCATGCTGTTTGTTCGGGGCACTACCCGTGGCTGCAAGCTGCGCCAGTCCGGCTAGCTTCCATATCAGGGAATCCGGGGACAACAATGAAAAATTCAGCTTCTCCGCTTGGGCGATACACCATGCCGCTGCATCAGTTAGCGACTCCCAGGCGGGCGGAAGTGCCGGGTGGCGTTCAGAAGTAGATTGGGGCCAAACGAAAAGAACATCAGGGGGGAGTTTTTTATCGTTGATAGTCTGCTGGAACTGAACGCTCGGTGCTTGGTTCGCGACGATAACAAAGGCAGCCTCGCCTTTGCGCATCCCCTCAGCATGCTCATTTCGCAGGTTTTCAAAACGCTCTAGGGCGCTTGAAATATCGCTGGGAATGATTGGTTTTGAACGGGTCTTAACCTGCACATAGATTCGTCCCTGATCGGTAACAAGCTCAATATCCTCATCAAGCTCAACCATCACCACATCGACGGCGGCCGCCTGCGCTAATAGCAAGCAACCAACGGTATACAGGTGCTGATATAAGAATCCTCTGTGTACCGCTTCGATGCGTATCAGTTGAGTAACATCTAGCACATCTGGAGTGCTTTTTTCATCGCCTCCCTGCATTTTTTTGATCTCTCGTAATTGCTAAATAGAATAAATTCGAATTAACACTACAACTCATGGAGTCGCCAGCGTACCCGAGCCCCTAGCTTCCGACCAGTCACGGTCTGCCCAGCCACGGCTCAATGATCGCGGTAATTCGCGGGTACTGACTGTCCGAGCTGCAGCTCGCAGATGTCTGCTCCTGGCCGACAGCGGCTATCACCAGAGTCCACTATCGGCCATTTTGCGCACGCAGCGCTCTTACTTACATGCCATCAGTTCGCTTTTTATCCTTCAAGTAATCTGCGTACATGTCAGCAAGCTCAGCCTCTCGGTCGCGATCCTGATCTGTCTCAATCTTGGTTACTGCTACCCAGCCCTCTTCGAATAGCCACTCACCAGGGCGCCGCACCAACGTAACTTCAACGTCCAGATAAAATTCACAACCAGCGTATGGACGATCTTGATCCTGCTCACCCGAGTAAGTAAACGAAACCTCCAGTACCAGTAGGCCTTTGGTTTCATCATACGACGAAGATGTCACCTCAAAATCTTCACACGAATAGTCGTAGGCATTGGTGTCTGCCGCTTCGCCCGATAGCAGGTTATCAATCTCCTCGCAAAATCGCTCGTACACTGGGCTCCCGTAAATAGCATCGGCAGGATCCGACGAACCTAGGGATGGTCTGAAGTAGTTGTGTATTTCTGGCTGACTTCAGCCCCTGCCGATTTTAAAAGCGGCAAATCGATCAAAAACGCTCAGATCACCCGCTTATTTCTGTGTTTTTAGCCGCCGCGAGCACCTCGCGGCAGCCATTTTCCACATTACAGGCGCACCTCTCCTGCATTCGCCAGTAAATGTCGGCGCGCCATCCACAGGTTCGACAGCGCGAACAGCGTCATCAGTTGCGCCGTGTTCTTCGCCAGACCACGGAAGCGCACCTTCACATAACCGAACTGGCGCTTGATCACCCGGAACGGATGCTCGACCTTGGCTCGTACCTGAGCCTTGGCCTTCTCAATCTTGCGCTTGGCTTTGTACAAAGCACTGCGCTTATCAAGCTTCTTGTAAGTACTACGGCGGGCGGCGATCTGCCAGATGACCCCCCGGCCTTCATGTTCAGGGCGTTTCTCGACGCCGGTGTAACCCGCGTCGGCACCGACCATGTTCTCATCGCCGTGCAGCAGCTTATCGACCTGGGTGACATCGGCCACGTTGGCCGCCGTGCCCACCACGCTGTGCACCAAGCCCGACTCATCATCGACACCGATGTGCGCCTTCATGCCGAAGTGGTGAGTCGGCCGCGGGAACTGCCCCCGCAGCCGCTCGCAGAACCGTACGTGACACTCTCGCGTCATACGGCTCCCGTTATCCAACCTTGCTGCCCGGTCACTCGCCAGTGATGAAACAGCCGGGGTACCACAGTCCGCATCTTGTCCAGCCATTGGCTAATGCGCCGCTTGCGCCTATGAAGAGCCTTGTATTTTCGTCGGGCCCAGCGTTCAAGCGCGCGGTCAATGTGCTGGAAGATGCCAAGCATGGCTGTCCGATAGAACGAGCCATAGTATTGCGACCACCCCTGTATCACTGGATTGTAGAGCCGAGCCACGTCGACCAGCGTCACGTGGGTTTGGCGATTGAGTCGCCACCTGCGTACCGCTTGCCGCATCCGCTTTAAGGCATCCGCACTCGCTCCCGGAAGGAAGCTCGTGAAGAGCTGGTCTTGTTTGCTGAGCGCCTTCCTCGGCCTAAAGGTGAAGCCGAGGAAGGTAAAGCTCACATGCGGATAACCTGCGCGACGGTTACTGTCCTTGCAGTACACGACCTTCGATTTCTCGGGGTGCATCGTCAAGCCACAGGCAGCCAGCCGTGAAGCAATGGAGCGCATCACGTACTCCGCTTGCTTTCGACTGCGGCAGTGCACCACCGCATCATCGGCGTAGCGGGCAAACGGGCAGTTGGGGCTGGTACGTTGCATCCAGGTGTCGAAGGCATAGTGCATGAACAGATTCATCAGGAGGGGACTGATCACTCCACCTTGCGGGGTGCCGCGTTCGCGTCGGACGCGCATACCGTGATCCGTTTCGAACGGCGCAACCAGCCACCGCTCGATGTACAGAAGTATCCAGTCCTCCTTGATGTGCAGGCGCACCGCCTTCATCAGCAACCCATGATTGATCTGATCGAAGGCTGCCTTGATATCAAACTCCACCACCCAGTCGTATCGCCAGCAGCGCTCACGCGTGATCGCCACCGCCTGCTTCGCTGATCGTCCCGGCCGGTACCCATAGGAGTCCGAGTGGAAGATCGAGTCCAGCTCCGGCTCGATGAGAAGCTTGACCACGGTTTGCGCGACACGATCACCAACCGTGGGCACTCCCAGCTTGCGCGTGCCTCCCGATGCCTTGGGAATTTCTACTTGCTTGACCGGAGGCGGGAAGTACGACCCCGACGACATCCGATTCCACAGCTTGTAGAGATTCTTAGACAGATCCCGCTCGAAATCGGCGATGGTTTCATCGTCGATGCCGGCAGCACCGCGGTTGGCCCTGACCTGCTGGTAGGCGTCCCATACCGTGCGTTTCGCTATGTCATAAGGTTTCGCCGAGCTCACGCCACTCATCCCCGGAGGTTGGCAACGCTCGTCGGCCGGATAACGCCGCCCCTTCGCTCCACCTCCATTACAGAGGCTTCATCGCTACTACGGGAGGCTCCGCCCCTCGTTCCAGCATCGGTATTCTTCCTCATGGTGTTGGCCATTTGTCATTTTCCTTCGCATCTGGAACAAGGTTCTCACGTTCCGTACCAAAGCCTGTATGAAGATCATGCCGCCTATACACCGGCTGCCATCGGGTCCGTAAGCAGGTAACGCCCCGACTTGTCCTGAAGCCAGTACTCCACCTCAGTTTCGGCAGCACCTTGGGCATAACGATGCGTCATCGGACGGTTTGCTTTCGCTCATCTTCTCCATACTCACCTGCCATCCTCAGGGATGACTTTTCCTCGGTCGCTCACCACCACACCTTTTGGATGCAGCAGCACCGGGTGGTTTGAAGTCCGCTCCTGCAAGCCGACTTCGGAAGGCCTACTTCCATCTTCGGCACAGCAGCACAGGTCATCTGACCTGTGTTCGTGACACACAGTACTGGTTACCCTTCTTGGTCTGATGCATTTCCGGGTCGCGCTTACCGTCCTTGTTCTTGGTCGAACTCGGCGCATTGATCAGCGTGGCATCGACGATCGTGCCTTGGCGCAGCGACAGCCCTCGGTCGCCCAGATAGCCATTGATGACAGCCAAGATGCCGGCGGCTAGTTCGTGCTTCTCCAGCAAACGACGGAAGTTGAGGATGGTGGTTTCATCGGGGATACGCTCCAAGCTCAGCCCCGCGAACTGGCGCAGGATGGTGGTCTCGTACAGCGCCTCTTCCATCGCTGGATCGCTGTAACCGAACCAGTTTTGCATCAGGTGCACGCGCAGCATCGCCATCAGCGGATAGGCCGGACGACCGCCTTCACCCTTGGGATAATGCGGCTCGATCAAGGCAATCAAACCCTTCCACGGCACCACCCGATCCATCTCGATCAGGAACAACTCTTTGCGGGTTTGTTTGCGCTTACCGGCGTACTCGGCGTCGGCGAAGGTCATCTGCTTCATCGGGAAACTCGGTGGGTGGAATCCGGGTATTTTGCCAAAATCTGGAAGTCTTCTTCAGAGTTTCCCTAGCATTAAGCTGGGCGCGACAACAGACGTCTAGTTGGGCGGCACCTGAAGGTTTCGACCAGCCACATAACGGCCTAGGTCAATCGACGGGCAAGAATAGAATGTCTCCTATAGTCCGCTAGTGTGCGCTCTCTTGCTTGGATGGCATTACGTTCTGGCCCAACGTTACTGTAGCGAATCCGCAGCAGTATCAATCAAAGCCTCCTGTATCCCGCGTGAAGAAAGACGCTACGTTGCGCCCGTTCTTCCACGGCTTCGCTTGCCGCCCCGCTACGGCAGATTCGAAGTATTCATCGAAATGTCATCCTTTAGAAGCAGTGCGTTAACAAGGAATTTCTACCCTTTGCATCGCGAACCGCAATTGTGCGGCCAGCAATATTGCGAAAGGTGATCAAATGACGCCCCATCCGATACAGGACGCCGTGCTGCGGGTCGACCGGTTGAGCGTCGTCTATCCAGGCGGCGTGACAGCCCTACGCGATACCTCGATTGCATTTCGGCGTGGTGAGTTCACCGTGCTGCTTGGTCTCTCGGGCGCAGGCAAGTCGACCTTGCTCCGTAGTCTCAATCGACTCGTCACGCCCACTGGCGGCAGTGTCACCAGCGAACTCGGTGAACTCGGCAGCGGCTCGGCCTTGCGTCAGCATCGTCGGCGTACCGCCATGATCTTTCAGCACCACCAGCTAATCGAACGTCAAAGCGCACTGGCTAATGTGCTTACCGGTCGGCTGGCCTTTCACAACACGCTCCGCTCGCTGTTTCCTCTGCCGCGTGCCGATCAGGAGATTGCGCTCAGTTGCCTCGCTCGGGTCGGTCTGGCAGACAAGGCGCTAAGCCGGGTGGACAAACTGTCCGGTGGCCAGCAGCAGCGGGTAGGCATCGCGCGTGCGCTAGCGCAACAGCCGGCGATCATTCTGGCCGATGAGCCGGTAGCCAGTCTCGACCCGGCCACTTCGGTCCGTGTTCTCGGATTGCTGCGCGACATCTGCAAGGAAGACGGCATCACCGCCATCGTTTCGCTGCATCAACTCGAATATGCCCGCCGCTTCGCCGATCGCGTCGTCGGGCTGGCCGATTCTCAGATCGTTTTCGATGCCGCGCCCTCGGAACTCACCGATGCGCAGCTTGAGCGCATCTATGCAGGCCGCTCTACGACTCAGCCAGCGAATGCTCCGGCTGAACCACCTGTCATGCTCGAACCTTCACTGGAGATGTCCCGATGAAACGCTTATCCGCGCTCTTATTGACTTGCTTGCTGTCCGCTGTTTCAAGTTTGTCCGCCCTAGCGGCCGATGCCGATCCGGATGTGCTAAAGGTTGCCCTGCTGCCGGACGAAAACGCCTCCGAGCTGATCAAGCGTAACCAGCCGCTGAAGGATTATCTGGAAGAGCATCTGGACAAGAAGGTGCAGCTGATCGTAACCACCGACTATTCCTCGATGATTGAGGCGATGCGCTTTGGCCGTATCGACCTGGCGTATTTCGGTCCGCTGTCCTACGTCATGGCCAAAAGCAAAAGCGACATCGAGCCCTTCGCTGCCATGGTCATCGACGGCAAGCCGACCTATCGCTCGGTGATTATCGCCAATGTGGCGTCAGGCGTGAATGAGTATGCCGACCTTAAGGGCAAGAAGATGGCCTATGGTGACCGGGCATCGACGTCCAGCCATTTGATTCCCAAAGCCGTGCTTCTTGAGACGGCCGGTTTGACGGGTGGGCAGGACTACGAACAACATTTTGTGGGCACGCATGACGCCGTTGCCGTCAACGTGGCGAACGGCAACGCCGATGCGGGTGGGCTGTCGGAGGTAATTTTCAATCACGCAGTCGAACGTGGCCTAATCGATCCGAGCAAGGTGAAAGTACTTGGTTACAGCGGCGAATACCCCCAGTACCCCTGGGCGATGCGCTCGAACCTGAGCCCCGAGCTGAAAACCAAGGTGCGGGATGTATTCGTCGGTATCGACGATCCCGAAGTGCTGCGCAACTTCAAGGCCGAGGCCTTCGCGCCAATCACCGACGCCGACTACGATGTGATCCGCAACATGGGATCGCTGCTCGGCCTCGACTTCGCCACGATGTGAGCACCGATATGTCTACTCATTACGACGTGCAGGCGCTGCCTGCAGAGCAACGCGAGCACATCCTTCGAGGCTTCGGCCTCGGTTGGTGGCGCCAGCTGGGGCAGGTGGCGATTGTATTCGGAGTGGTGCTGTTGGCCTGCTGGTACGTGGGGCTGCTCGATGCCACCACGCTGCTGAACGGGCTGCCCTCCATCGCGACCCTGGCAGGCGAGGCCATGCCGCCAGACTTTTCGGGCTATCGAAGCTGGATTCGCCCCTTGATCGACACCTTGGCGATGAGCATCGCCGGTACGGCCATCGCAGTGGTGTTCTCGCTGGTGGTGGCCTTCGTTGCAGCGCGCAATACGGCGCCGCACCCCCTTGTGTTCGGTGTTGCCCGGGTGCTGCTCAATGCCCTGCGGTCGGTGCCGGAGCTGATCATGGGCATCATCTTCGTTGCAGCCGTAGGGTTCGGCGCCTTGCCGGGCGTGCTTGCCCTGGGTCTGCATTCGGTCGGCATGGTCGGCAAGTTCTTCGCCGAGGCCATCGAGCACGTCGACGAAGCGCCGGTGGAAGCCGCTCGGGCGGCGGGGGCTACGCCGATGCAAGTGCTGCTGCACGCGGTTTTGCCACAGGTGACGCCGCAGTTCGCCGACGTGGCGATCTACCGCTGGGAATACAACTTTCGCGCCTCCACCGTGATGGGCATGGTTGGCGCCGGCGGTATCGGCTTCGAACTCATGGGCTCGCTGCGCATCATGCAGTACCAGGAGGTTGCAGCAATCCTGCTGGTCATCCTGGCCATGGTCACGCTAGTAGACGCCTTCAGTGGCGTGCTGCGCAAACGTTTCAAATAGGACAAACCATGCTGCCGAAACTCGTTATAACTCACCGAGTACACGATGAGATCCTGCAACTGCTGGCGCCACATTGCGAGCTGATGACCAACCAGACCGACAGCACGCTGCCGCGCGAGGAAATTCTGCGCCGCTGCCGCGATGCTCAGGCGATGATGGCGTTCATGCCCGATCGGGTCGATGCAGACTTTCTTCAAGCCTGCCCTGAGCTGCGTGTAGTCGGCTGCGCGCTCAAGGGCTTCGACAATTTCGATGTGGACGCCTGTACTGCCCGCGGGGTCTGGCTGACCTTCGTGCCTGATCTGTTGACGGTCCCGACTGCCGAGCTGGCGATCGGACTGGCGGTGGGGCTGGGGCGGCATCTGCGGGCAGCAGATGCGTTCGTCCGCTCTGGCAAGTTCCAGGGCTGGCAACCACAGTTCTACGGCACGGGGCTGGATAACGCTACGGTCGGCATCCTTGGCATGGGCGCCATCGGACTGGCCATGGCTGATCGCTTGCAGGGATGGGGCGCGACCCTGCAGTACCACGAGGCGAAGGCTCTGGATACACAAACCGAGCAACGGCTCGGCCTGCGCCGGGTGGCGTGCAGCGAACTCTTCGCCAGCTCGGACTTCATCCTGCTGGCGCTTCCCTTGAATGCCGATACCCAGCATCTGGTCAACGCCGAGCTGCTTGCCCTCGTACGGCCGGGCGCTCTGCTTGTAAACCCCTGTCGTGGTTCGGTAGTGGATGAAGCCGCCGTGCTCGCGGCGCTTGAGCGAGGCCAGCTCGGCGGGTATGCGGCGGATGTATTCGAAATGGAAGACTGGGCTCGCGCGGACCGGCCGCGGCTGATCGATCCTGCGCTGCTCGCGCATCCGAATACGCTGTTCACTCCGCACATAGGGTCGGCAGTGCGCGCGGTGCGCCTGGAGATTGAACGTTGTGCAGCGCAGAACATCATCCAGGCATTGGCAGGTGCGCGCCCAATCAACGCTGCGAACCGTCTGCCCAAGGCCGAGCCTGCCGCATGTTGAATCCGGTCTGGCTGAAGAGCCTGGTAGCGATCGTTCAAACAGGCAGTTTTCAGAGCGCGGCGAGGGCGTTGGGGCTGGCCCAGCCGACGGTGTCGCAGCACTTGCAGAAGCTTGAAGAGCAGGTCGGCGTAACGCTGGTGCAGCGCAGTCGTAGCGGCTGCCAGCCTACCACACGGGCGCTGGCCTTCATGCCGCATGCGACCGCCTTGCTCGACATGCACGCCCGGGCGCTAGAAGCCCTGCATGGCAATCGTGAGCGCGTCGGGGCCAGCTCCAACATCGGCACCTACCTTCTCCAGCCATTCGTGCGCAACTATCTGACGACCGCAAATGAGAGGGGCGAGGTGGATCTGCGCATCGCCGCCAACCCGGATGTGGCCGACCAGCTACTGGCGGGCCAGCTCGACGCCGCGATCATGGAATGGTGGCTACCTCACCCCGACTTCGAACACCGCCTCTGGCGGGTCGAGCCGCTGGTGCTTATCGTCAGCCCCGACCATGCGCTGGCTGAAGCAGGGTGCATAGAACGTGATCGTCTGGTGGACCTGCCGATGCTGGGAGGTGAACCGGGTAGCGGTACCGGACGGCTTCTGACCGAATACTTTGGCGAACTGGGCGTGCCTCGCAGCGGTATGCAGCTAGGCAGCACCGAGGCAGTCAAACAAGCAGTGAGGGCGGGACTCGGCGTGTCGTTGGTGATGGCTTCCGCAGTACAAGACGAAGTTCGCAGTGGCGCGCTGGTAGCTCTTCCCATCCCGGGGCTTGAAAAGCGTCTCCAACTGATCTGGCGCAAACCTCCCGGAAATCTGCACCCGCCGGGATTTGTGCGGCACTTATTGGAGGAGGCAGATCTAGCTGGATAAGGTGATGGATGGTTGCGATCCAGCGCTTGGCTTGTCAGCCTAGGGAAACTCTGAAAAAGACTTTCTGATTTGGCAAAATACCGCGACCCCACCC